>DHCFD07801__coassemble_1762_pt1 | contig 11069 bp, 9 predicted proteins | sample DHCFD07801__metabat2_low_PE_007 | metagenome-assembled genome bin DHCFD07801 | reverse complement strand
CGAGCCAGTGGATCACGTCGATGTCGTGGGCGCCCTTCTGCAGCAGCAGGCTCATCGCCTTCTCCCGCTCGGCGTGCCAGTCCTTGAAGTAGAAGTCGCCGCCGGTGCCCACGAAGTGGCGGCACCAGATCGCGCGGACCCGGCCGATCCGGCCCGAGTCCACGATCGCCTTCATCTGCCGCACCATCGGCATGTGGCGCATGTTGTGGCCGATGTAGAGCCGGGCCCGCTTCTCCTTCGCGAGCGCGAGCATCGCGTCGGCGTCCTCGACGGAGATCGCCATCGGCTTCTCGCAGAAGGTCGGAATCCCGGCGTCGAGGGTCTGCAGCGCGATCCCTGCGTGAGCGAAGTCGGGCGCGAGGATCATGACCGCGTCGACCTCGTGCCCGGCCAGGAGCTCGTCGACCGACCCCACGGTCGCGACGTCCGCCCCGAAGCGTTCGCGGGCCAGGTCGCGACCGCGCTGCGAGGGGTCGGCGACGACGGTGACGCGAGAGCCCTCTCCCGGGTGGTGGGCGTGGGAGGCGAGGGAGGAGCGGGCGCCGAAGCCGATGACGCCGATCTTGAGGTCAGCCATGGAGAGAACAACTTTCACTGAGAGGCACAGCGGGCACCGTCACATCATCCTCTGACGGTCGACCGTCGGACGAGGTCCGGGCGACACCGTGTCGAATCGATTTACAAGCGTCGTGAAAGCATTTACCCTCGACCGCACCCTGTCAAGGCGCCGAGGCCTCCAGGGCGTGAGCGGCCCCGCCCGGGGCATGACCGAGAGGACCAATCTCGTGACCACGTCGACAGCGCAGTCCCCCGCGCCGCCCTCGCAGGCGGTGAAGCCCAGCCGCACCTCGACTCCCGCGCCCCGGAGATCACGGGCCACCTTCCGCAGCCGCCTGCGCAAGGACTGGCAGATGCTCGTGCTGATGATCCCCGGCGCACTCTGCCTGCTGCTGTTCTTCTACGTCCCCATCCTCGGCAACGTCATCGCCTTCCAGGAGTACTACCCCTTCATCACCATCCCGGAGGCGGAGTGGGTCGGGCTCTGGAACTTCATCGACCTCTTCGGCGACGAGCAGTTCCTGATCGCCCTGCGGAACACCCTCGTGCTCGCAGCCGTGCAGCTGGCGCTGTTCTTCCCGGTCCCGATCGTCCTCGCACTGATCGTCGACTCGATGATGACCCCGAGATTCCGCAAGGTCTTCCAGTCGATCGTGTACCTGCCCCACTTCCTGTCCTGGGTGCTCGTGATCGCGCTCTTCCAGCAGATGCTGGGCGGCGCCGGCTTCATCAACCAGTTCCTCGCCTCCCACGGTATGGACACGATCCCCTTCATGACCAACCCGAGCACCTTCCCGCTGCTGGTGACGCTGCAGGTGATCTGGAAGGACGCCGGCTGGGGCATGATCATCTTCCTCGCCGCCCTCGCCTCGATCCCGGCCTCGCTGTACGAATCGGCGGCGTCCGACGGCGCGGGCCGCCTGCAGCGCATCTGGCACATCACCCTGCCGGGCATGCGGCCGGTCATCGTGCTGCTGCTGATCCTGCAGCTGGGCTCGATCCTCACCGTCGGCTTCGAGCAGTTCATCCTGCAGCGCGATGCCGTCGGCCCCGATGCCGCCGAAGTGCTGGATACGTACAGCTACTACGCGGGCGTGATCGACGGCAGCTGGTCGATGGGCGCCGCCGCGGGCCTGGCCAAGGGAGTCGTGGGGACGATCCTCATCCTCGCCTCCAACAAGATCGCCCACCTGCTGGGCGAGGACGGCATCTACCGAGGGAGCAGCCGATGAGCACGACCACCGCATCTCGCCCTGACACCGCCGTGCGGCCCGGGCGGCTCGACGAGCGCGCGATCCACCGGCGCCTCTGGACCCTGATCGGCGGGCGCTCGGAGCGGCCCGTCTGGATGGAGGAACCCTCCCCCGCCCTGTCGGTGCTCAAGACGCTCGTGATCCTCGCGATCTCGATCTCGATCCTGGTGCCGATGCTCGTGGTGGTCTCCACCTCGCTCGCCTCGGACGCCGAGATCCGAGAGGCCGGCGGCTACGTGCTCTTCCCGACCGAGCCGTCATTCGAGGCGTATCGCACGATCTTCGCCAGCCCCCTGATCTTCCGCTCGCTCGGCGTGAGCGTGCTGGTGACCGCCGTGGGCACGCTCATCGCGCTGTTCGTGACCATCACGATGGCGTACGCCCTCAGCCGTCCCGTCCTGCTCGGCAAGCCGATGCTGCTCGCGATCGTGCTGACGATGTTCTTCTCCCCGGGCCTCATCCCGCTGTACCTCATGATCAAAGAGCTGAACATGCTGGACAGCCTCTGGTCCCTGATCCTGCCCACGGCGTTCGCGGCCTTCAACTTCATCGTGATGCGCTCGTTCTTCATGGCCCTTCCCCAGGAGCTGCTGGAGGCGGCCCGCATCGACGGCGCGAGCGACTTCCGGATCCTCTGGCAGATCGTGATCCCGCTGTCGAAGGCGGTGATCGCCGTGATCGGGCTGTTCTACGCGGTGGCGTACTGGAACGCGTTCTTCAACGCGATGCTCTACGTCAACGACCAGGAGCTGTGGCCCATCCAGCTGATCCTGCGCAGCTACGTCATCCAGGGCACCTCGATGACCGCGGACCAGCTGGGCGTGCAGCAGACCGCCGCGCCGCAGTCGATCAAGATGGCCGTCGTCGTGGTCGCGCTGGTGCCGATCCTGCTGGTCTACCCCTTCCTCCAGAAGTACTTCTCCAAGGGCGTCATCACCGGCGCCGTCAAGGGCTGAGCGATCGTGCTCGACAGAAAGGCAGCCATGCGCCGCGAACCCCGACGCCGCCACGTCCTCGCCGCCGCCGGAGCCCTCGCGCTCGGAGCCGGAGCCTCGTCGTGCGGTCCCCGCCCCGAGCCGGAGATCCCCGACGTCCCGGACGTCACTCTCCCGACCTACCAGCCGCTGGAAGGACTCGCCCCCGACCTGCCAGGCAACGCCGACGGTCTCCACGACGTGTACCTGACAGTGCCCGAGCGCCTCATCACGACGACGTCGAGCAGGCCCATCACCTCCGGCACGATCACGGGCCTGACGCAGACCTTCCAGACCCCGCCTCCTCCGATGGACCGCAACCCCTTCTGGCAGCGGCTGAACTCGGCGCTCGGCGGGACGTTCGACCTCAACGTGGTCGTGGACGACTACCCCTCGAAGTTCGCCACCACCCTCGCCTCGGGCAATCTCCCCGATCTCATGTGGGTGCCGCCGAACCAGGGCATCCCCAACATCGGGCCGATGCTCGAGGCCGCCTTCACCGACCTCACCGAGCATCTCGCCGGCGACGCGGTGCTCGAGTACCCGAACCTCGCCGCGCTGCGCGAGGACTCCTGGCGCACCGCCGTGGTCAACGGGCGGATCTGGGGCGCGCCGATCCCCTCGACCCCCTTCGGCCAGGTCTACGTCGGCAACCCTGACGTGTGGGAGGAGGTGGACGGCTTCGCGGCGGACAGCGCCGCCCAGTTCCTGGAGAAGTGCCAGGAGCTGTCGATACCCGGCAAGCGCTGGGCGCTCGAGCCGTTCCTGCCCAATGCCTTCCACATGATCGGCGAGTGGTTCGGGGTCCCCAACGGCTACCGGGTCGAGGAGGATCGCAGCCTCACCGCCGCCCAGCAGACGGAGGAGTACCTGGAGGCGCTCGAGTTCGCCCGTGAGCTGTTCGCGGCCGGCGCGTTCTACCCGGACCTGAACCTGGCCGAGGCGCCGCAGCTGCTGGCCAACGGGACTCTGGCCGCGATGGTGTCCGTCGGCCCGCGCGGCGCCGCGGAGACCCGTCTGAACAATCCGGATCTGCGGGCCGACGTCCTCATCCCCTTCCCGGCGGTCGACGGCCGCATCCCCACCTACGACATGGGATACGGCACGGTGGGCTTCACCCCCTTCCGCAAGACCGACGACGAGGCCCGGATCCGCGAGCTGCTCAGCGTCGTCGACTACCTCTCCGCCCCCTTCGGCACCACCGAGTACATGCAGACCAACTGGGGTGAGGAGGGGAAGGAGTACACCGTCGAGGACGGCAACTACGTGTTGACGGACGAGGGGTCGCAGAATGTCCCCGGCCTGCAGAGCGCCTTGCAGATCATGGCCGCGGGCGAGGGCGTCATCTACAACCCGATCCCCGACGACTCCCGCTACATCTACGAGATCGAGCAGGAGCTGCTGCCGCTCGCGCAGAAGAGCCCGATCAAGGGTCTGTACTCGCCCACGAACTCCCGCCTGGGCACGAAGATCAAGACCCGCCTGGACGAGGTCCGCGACGAGGTGATCCAGGGCCGCGCCACGATGGACGCCTTCACGGCCGCGCTGCGGGAGTGGGAGGAGAAGGGCGGCAAGCAGATCCTCGAGGAGTTCGCGGAGCTGCTGCCCGACGACGTGCCCGTCACCCCCTCGAACCGGAGCTGACGGTGCGCGGCGCCCGGGCTCCCGGGCACGCGCTCACCGCCGGCGCCTCCGCCCCCTGCGCTCAGCCGGCCCCGCGCCCGAAGCGGTGCTCCTCGGCGAGCGCGAGCCGCGCGGGGATCTTCTCGAGATCGAGCAGGAGCACCTCGTTGCGACCCTCGCGCACCAGCGGCGCGGGCACGTAGAGGGTCTGCTGGGGGCCGATGTCCCAGTAGCGGCCCACGCAGAAGCCGTTGACGTAGGCGACGCCGTGCCCGGCGGCGGAGACGTCCAGGAAGGTGTCGGCCGGCGCGTCGGCGGCGAAGGAGGCGCCGACGAGAACGGGCAGCGCGTCCTCATCGCCGCCTGCCGCGGGGGCGCCCTCGAGCAGCGCCGCGAGCTCCTCCCCCATCTCCTCGAGCGGCCAGGGATCCACCTGCCAGTCGTTGAGGAAGCGGATGGTCTGCCACACCCCTCCGAGGATCCCCTTGCGCTCCCCGAGCCGGGGCCCGAAGTTCACCCGGCCGAGGCTCTCGACGAGCAGGTCCACGCGCACGGTGCGCCGTCCCCCGTCCGGCAGCAGCCGGTCGGCGAACGGGGTCAGCTCGATCGTCGCCGGATCCGTGGGGCGCTGCTCGTTCCCGACCACGCCGGTGGCGCCGACGGGGATCCCATCGACGAAGGCGTAGGCACGGTCGTGCAGGTCGTAGAGCTGCAGCGGCGAGATCTCGAGGCGGCCGTCGCGCTCGGCGGCGGCGATCTCGATCTCTCGCGAGAGGCGCATCATGCCGCGCTCGAGCCCCACGTCCTCGAAGGCGGGCGGGACGGGATGGATCTCGGTGGGGCGGGTGAAGCGCTCGGCGCCCCGAAGGGAGGAGACCTTCTCGATCGCGAGCTCGGCAGAGGGCAGGGTCGCGGGCTCGGCGGCGAGGCCGAGGTGCCGGAGCTGATCATCGAGCGGCGGCAGCTCGCGATGGGCGGCGATCACGTCGCGGAAGGCGCGGAACTTCTCGGTCAGCGCTCCGTTCTCGGCGATCGGGGCGTCGTAGTCGTAGCTGGTGGTGGTGGGCTGGAGGGCGCCGTCGTGGTTGGCGCCGGCGAGCAGACCGAAGTTCGTACCGCCATGGGCCATGTAGAGGTTCACGCTCATGCGGCGGGAGAGCATGTCGGAGAGCTCGGCGGCCGCATCGAGGCCGGTGCGCTCGTGGTGCGCCTCGCCCCAGTGGTCGAACCAGCCGTTCCAGAACTCCATGCACATCTGGGGCTGCGCAGGCAGCTCCTCCTCGGCCATGGCGAGCACCTCGAGCGTGCGGGAGCCGAAGTTCACGGTCGCGAGCGCCCCCTCGACCGTGCCGCCGGTCAGCCACATGCGGGCAGGCCCGTCGGAGGTGACCAGCAGCTCCTCGATGCCGCGCGCGATGAGGCCGTCGCGCAGGTGGGCGAGATAGGCCGTGTCGTCGCCGAAGCTGCCGTACTCGTTCTCGACCTGCACCATCACCACGTTCCCCCCGCGGGCGGCCTGGCGTGCGGCGATCACGGGGATCAGCTCGTCGAACCAGGCGTCGACGTGGGCGAGATAGGCCGGGTCGCGGTGGCGCAGGCGCAGGTTCCGGTCGGCGAGCAGCCAGCCCGGGAAGCCGCCGTTCTCCCATTCGGCGCAGATGTAGGGGCCAGGGCGCACGATCGCGTCGAGCCCCTCCTCGGCGGCGAGGTCGAGGAAGCGGCCCAGGTCCGAGAACCCCTCGAAGGTGGTCTGCCCCGGCGCCGGCTGGTGGATGTTCCAGGCGACGTACGTCTCCACGGTGTTGCAGCCCATCGCGACCAGGCGGCGCAGGCGGTCGCGCCACTGCTCGGGATGGACGCGGAAGTAGTGGATCGCGCCGGAGATCACCAGGTGCGGCTCCCCGTGGCGGAGGAAGCCGTCGGGAGTAGGCGTGAGCGCTGCGGACATCGTCGTCGATCCTCTCGGCGGTGAAACGGTTTGCGCCAGTGTGTCAGCCGACGCGCGCGGGCGCGAACCGGCCTGCCCGCCGGTTGTTCCTGCCGACCCGGACCGTCGACGGGCCCCGTCGTCCCTCGCGAAGGAGAGCAGGCTCATCTGCACCGTCCACGGGCCCGCAGATGGACGGCACCTTCAGATCTGGCCGGTCAGGAACGCGCGCATGCGTGCCTCACGTCCGTCGCGCAGGCGGCGCGCCCATCCCGGGTACAGGAAGCCCGGCAGCGGCAGCGGCGCGATCAAGAAGTACAGGGCGGGGACCGCCAGCACCACCATCCCCGCGATCGCCAGCAGACGGAGCACGGTCCACTGGTGGGGCGCGGCGGCCAGAGCGACGCAGACCAGCAGCGCCCCGACCGTCGGCAGGCCGAGCAGCACCACCCTCTCTGCCATCCAGTTCTCCGACAGCGGGTTCATCCAGCCGCGCAGCACAGCCGGTCGCCCTGTGCGCAGCCACAGGGCGACCCCGAGGAGCAGCAGGCCGATCAGCGCCAGGGAGAGGGAGACCAGGAGTCGTTCCGACATGACCGACATCCTCGCAGAGGACTGCGCCCACCGCACCGCACCGGCAGCGCACCCGCACCGGGCACCGGGCATGGGCAGTCCTCCCCATCGACGACCGCCCCGGCCGCAGGGAAGATGGGCTGGCGACGACTCACAGGGGTGACGATGTTCTACGGGATGGATACCGCGCAGGGCGAGGACTTCGCGCAGCTGATGGCCCAGCGCCGCGAGGATCTGGCCGGGAGGACCGAGCAGCTGGGCAGCACGATCCGCTCACTCGGCAGCGCCTGGATCGGGCCGGACGCCGACAGCTTCCGCGACCGGTGGGACGCGTTGCAGAACGGCCCGATCGACAACGCGCTCGAGCAGCTCATGGAGCTCGCGCGCGCTCTCTCCGCCGAGGCGCAGGAGCAGGACGTCACCTCGGCCGCCGACGCGCTCTCCGCCTTCGCCGAGAAGTTCGACGATCTCTTCCGGTTCGGGGACTTCTCCCTGCGTAACCTCCTCCCGAACCCCAACGACTGGGAGGACTGGGTCGGCATGGGCCTCAGCGGCCTCGTCGACGGCGTCAGCGGCGCCTACTCGGGGCTCGCGAAGTTCCTGACATCCCCTCGCACCCTGGCGACGTTCATGCTCGTCGGCGGCGACGACCTGGTGAACTCGATGAGGGGAGCCGCGGGTGCGGCCTCGAAGTTCTCCAAAGCACTCGGCCCCGTCGGCGCGGTCGTCACCAGCGGCTTCGCTGCGTGGGACCGCTGGGAACAGGACTCCGCGGACCCGAGCCTGAGCACCGGCGAGCGCATCGGACGCGCCGCCGTCGACGGCGGCGCCAATGCACTCGGCGGGGGACTCGGAGCGTGGGGCGGCGCCGCGGGCGGGGCCGCGCTGGGCACCATGATCTGTCCCGGCGTCGGAACCGTCATCGGCGGTGCTGTGGGCGGCATCCTCGGCGGGCTCGGAGGGAGCAGCGCCGCCAACGGTATCGTCGACTGGGTCCTGGGATGAGGCCCGGAGACGTCACAGCACGAGGGCGAGGCAGGAGCGGCATGGACCTGGAACGCATCTCCGTCACGACGACGACGGCTCCCGGCGTCGCTGTCGACGTCGACATCCCCGGTACCTGGGAGGTCGAGCGTCGAGACTGCGCCCCCACGCTCGTCGCGAAGCTCTCCGCCGAGGAGGCCGGCCCGTTCGCCGACAACATCGTCGTCACCCTGGAGCCGCTCCCGTCCGAGACCCCGCGGGACCTCGAAGCGATCACCGCGATCTCCCGCGCGCAGCAGCACGCGTCCGTCCCCGACCTGCACCTCCTCGAGGATCGGCCGGCGGCCGTCGGCGGACTGCGCGGGCATTCCCGAGCCCTGCTGCAGACCGCCCCTCCCGGCCTGACGGTGATCACCCGGCAGGTGTTCGCCCTCGCGGGAGACACCTTGGTGACCCTCGCCCTCACCTCGTTCCCATTCCGGGATCGCGAGAGCTCCGCGCTCATGGAGCAGATCCTCGACACCCTCAGCATCCGACTCGACGTGGAGGATCTCGCGTGATCGCCTTCGACCCCGCCACCGCATCCTTCCGAGGTCCCAGCGCCTCGCTCGACCACCTGATCAGCGCCCTCTCGACCGACGACGAGCTCTCCGCAGTGCTCGCCGCCCACGCCTCCGGCATCGCAGCGGACCCGACGATGGACGGGATTCGCGGGGCACTGACGGCACCGCTGTTCCGCGTCGGGATCACCGTCTCGGGTCCCGGTGCACAGCAGCACCACGACCTCCTCGTCGGCGCGAACGGCGTCGGTGTGCGTCGCAGCCCGCTGAAGGACGGCCTCGCTGAGCTGACCGCTTATCCGATCGGAACCCTCCCCGGCGGGATGACCCGGCTCGTCCGTTTCCTGCCGGGCACCGCACCCACCCCGGAGCAGGGACCGATCCGGGTCCCGCAGGAGCAGCTGGTCCGGCTCACGGACCCCGACGCCGCCACGCGCGTCGCGGCCTGGTCGGGCCTCGACCCCCTGATCGGCGACGTCCTCGGGCCCGCCGCCGACGACTCGTGGCAGATCGTCGAGGCCCGCAGCTCTTGGACGTCGCTCGACGAGGAGCCCGGCGAGGACCTCGTGGTGCAGATCCGGCGTGCGGAGCATCATCTCCTCATCGAGGAGGAGAACGGCTCGGCCTCTCTGCGCCCGGTCACCTCGCTCCGTGCGTGGGAGGAGTTCATCCGGGTGCTCCCGGAGCATGATGAGGTGGGCGCTCCTCGGTGAGGGGCCTCGGCTCGACTCTCCGTACAGCCCGTCCTCACCGCGCCTGCGTCGGATCCCCGATCCAGCCGGCGACCAGCGGCGCACGGGTCGTGCGCTCGTAGGCCACGAAGAGGAACGGCCGGTCCAGGACGAGCTGCTTCGGCTCGGCCGGGGCCGCGGTCGTGTCGACCATCGCCGCGGTGGCGGCCGCGGCCTCCATGCCCTCCTCGTCGACCGTGATCACGGCCTTCTGCAGGATCTCGGTGATCACCAGGTCCTCCTCGGCGGTGATGCCGGAGAGGTCCGCCGCCTCGGAGAACACGTCGGTCATCCCGAGGCCCTGCAGCACCGCCACCAGGGAGGAGTCCCAGGCGATGTCGAAGGGCGGCACGGCGAGGTCGACCTGCTCCGAGGAGTCCTCGAGCCCGTCGAGCAGCCCGCCGAGGCCCGCCGCGGGCGTGCCCGCGACCTCGGCCCAGGCGTCCATCGTCTCGCCGATGCTCCCGGCCGGCTGGACCAGCGCGAGGGCGAGCTCGCCGCCGGCGGCCTCGAGCGCGGTGGCGCGGCACACCGAGTCCTCGAACCAGGCGGAGCTGCTGCCGTGGAGCAGCTCGACGGAGAGCTCCTCGCCCTCGTCCGTGGTGAAGGTGCCGCCGCGGCGCTCGAGAGGGCTGGGCCAGGCGGCCTTCAGATGCAGGGCGTTCACGAGCACGGCGCGGGTGCGGTCGGAGAGCGCCTGCTCGGGCACGAGGTCCTCGATGAGGTCGTTCGTCTGCTCGGCCACCCAGTCGTTGATCCGCTCCCGGCCCTTCTCCCGCGCGGCCTCGTCGGTGAAGTCGACCTCGAACACGCCGCTGCCGAACCATTCCGCGAGGCCGTCGAGGAAGCCCTGCTCGACGGCCATGCCCTCCTGCAGCCAGGTGCTGCTGACGAGGGAGGCGACGGCGGGCTCCGGCCCCTCGGGGTCGTCCTCCTCCCGGGCCGCGTCCCCCACGGCGGCGAGCACCGCGGAGAGCGTGTTGGCGGTGGTGGCGAGCTCGTCGACGGTGCCGCCGAGCACCTCCTCCATCTGGGCGAGGGTGTCTCCCGCGGCGCCCAGCGCGGCCATGGTCAGCACGGTCTGCGCCGAGAGCGGGGAGCAGACGGCGTTGACCGGCTCGCGGTCGATGCCGGCGAGCAGGTGGGCGGTGAAGGGGACGACGCGCCGGCCGAGCCCGCCCACCTCGCCGGGCCTCCGGCGCGGCAGCTCGGCCACGAGGTCGGGCTCCATGTCGTCGCCGACGATCCCCTCAAGCGCGCCGCAGCCCGACAGCCCGGCCCCGGCCAGGGGCAGCGCCGCCGCCGCGGCGAGCACCGAGCGGCGGCGCGGGGCCACGGCGAGACCGGCAGCGGCCGGGGGCCGGGCGGGAGCGGCGGCCCGGGCGGAGGCGACGGGTCGGGCGGAAGCAGGGCCACGGGAGGAATCCATCCCTCCATCCAAGTGCACGTGAGCCGACTCCGCCAGCGGAAGTGGACATCGGGCGGCCCCGGCCCGTGTCGCGGACGGGCTCATGGCGGCACGAGGTGGTGCATATGCCACCTCATGCCGCCATCGGCACCGCCGCTGAAGGCCTCGGTCATGCCGAGCTGCTGCAGCGTGGGAGTGAGCGGGGCACCCCAGCCGACGTCCAGCGCCAGCACACTCAGCCGCGTGCGGGACTCGGACTCCCCGAGCCCGGCGAGCAGCGCCGCGAGGCCGGCATCGGGAGCCTCGGCCGACGTCGCCCAGGCGTCGAGCACCTCGTCGAGGTCGCCGGCGGGCTGAACGAGGGCGAGGGCGAGCTCCTCGCCATAGGTATCCAAGGAGGTGGCGCGACATACCTCGTCCTCATACCAGGTTGTGGTGCCGCCCTCGAGCATCTCGGCGCTGAGCTCCTCGCCGTCGG
>DHCFD07801__coassemble_1759_pt1 | contig 11085 bp, 8 predicted proteins | sample DHCFD07801__metabat2_low_PE_007 | metagenome-assembled genome bin DHCFD07801 | reverse complement strand
TAGCCGCGCACCGCGTCGACCACGTAGGTCGAGGAGGTGACGAGCTCCTCGGGGATCACGCCGTCGGCGATGGCGCTGCGGTCGCAGTAGAGGTCGTCGAGGAAGGCCTCCAGGGCGCGGACGCGCTGGGAGACCCCGGAGGAGACCCGGGCCCATTCGTCGGCGTCGATCACCCGCGGGATCGCGTCGATCGGGAAGGGTCGCTCCTCCCCCGCGTAGTCGAAGGTGACGCCCTGGTCGAGATAGCTGCGGGCGAGGGACTCGGAGCGGGAGAGGAACTCCTCCGGTCCCAGCCCGGCCAGCGCGTCATGCAGCGCCCGATAGGTGGGGCGCACGGTGCCGTCGGCGGCGAACATCTCGTCACCGTCCGCTCCGGTGCGGGCGCTGCGGAACAGCGAGGTGTCTGACATGCCTACCATTCTCACACCGACCTCCATCCCCTCGTGGGCGCTCCGCCCAGGAAGCGAGAACCATGTCGCTGCTCTCCCGGCTCGGCTCCGTCGCCCGTTCCCTCGCCCGCAATCCCTCGGTGCGCCGCGGCGCACGGGACCTCGGGCGCGCCGCGATCCGTTCCGTGCAGGAGCAGCGCGGCGGGTCCAGGCAGGGCTCCGGGCAGCACGACGGTGCTCGTCCCGAGCCCGACGGTCGCGGGCAGGCGGCGGACGGCGTGCTCGCCGACCGCCGCCACGGCGCGCCGCTCGAGCTGGTCTACGCCCCGCGGGACGACGACCGTCCCGATCCGGGCGAGGTCGCGTGGGCGTGGGTCCACTACGAGGAGGACCTCTCCCAGGGCAAGGACCGTCCGGTCCTCGTGATCGCCGAGGAGGACGCCTCCGCCGGCGGCGCCGACGGGACGGGGACCGTGCTGGTGGCCCTGATGCTCACCTCCCGCGACCGCACCGAGCCCGGCGCGACCCGCACCGATGAGCACGGGGCCACCTGGGTGGACATCGGCGCCGGGGACTGGGACCGGCAGGGCCGCCCCTCGGAGGTCCGGGCGGACCGCCTGCTGCGCCTGGCCCCGGGGTCGGTGCGACGCGAGGGTGGGCGGCTGGACCGCGAGCGCTACGACCGGGTCGCGGAGGCGGTGCGCGCCGTCGCGCTGTGAGCGGCCGCCTCGCCGCCGGAGGTCGCGCGGGCTCTGCCCTCCGGGTGCGCGCCCTGTGCGGGCGCCGAGGAGCAGGTGGGGCGCGCATCGCGGATCGGGAGACACGGCGCACATGAGCACCGGTCCGGTGACTGTCCTCTGTTAGGGTTGCTCCTTGTATGTGTGACATACCGTTCGGTGTGCGCAGGGGTGTCCTCCCGAAGTGTCTCAGGGGACGGGCGGTTCGTGCGACCCGGGCGAGTACCCGTGGCAGCGACTCCGGTACCGACGTCTCCAGGCGAATCCCCACCGCCGTCCCCGTCGGCTCCGTTCCTCGGCAGTCCGGGATGATCCACCTCAGCAACACTGGAGAAGAGTCTTCGTGGCAAACATCAAGTCCCAGATCAAGCGCAACAAGACGAACGAGAAGGCTCGTCTGCGCAACCGCGCCGTCAAGTCGGAGCTCAAGACCTACACCCGCAAGGTGAAGGCCGCTGTCTCGACCGGCGATGCCGACGTGGCGAACGAGGCGCTGAAGTCCGCTTCGCGCAAGCTCGACAAGGCCGTCTCCAAGGGCGTCATCCACAAGAACCAGGCCGCGAACCGCAAGTCCGGTCTCGCCAAGCTGGTCGCCGGCGTCGCCAAGTGATCGTCGGTCCCTGACGGACCCCGCCCCTCCGGGGCATGAGGAGCCCGGTGCGCAGCGATGCGCACCGGGCTCCTTCATGTCCGGGGCGGGCGTCGCGTGAGCGGGTGCCTGCATCGGTCGTGGAGACCGGGGCCGACGGTCGCGGGCGGCGGGGCCGACGGGGACGGGCGGCGAGGCCCGGCAGTCGCTCTCAGCGGGCGCGGCGCGCCCGGCAGATCTCCATCACCATGCGCTGCACCGACCACTGCGGGTCGCGGCCGGCGCCCTTGACCTCGTGGTCCGCGCGGGCCACGGCCTCGATCGCCCGGGCCAGGGAGCGGTCGTTCCAGCTCTTCGCCTCCCGGGAGAGGTTGCGCAGCATCCAGTCGGGCATGCCGAGGCTGCGCGGGGTCGCGTTCGGTGCGGACACCTTCGCCAGCGAGCGGACCTTCGAGGCGATCGCGGCGACGATCGGGACGGGGTCGGCGCCGGCGAGCTGAGCCTGCTGGAGGAGCTGCAGCGCGTCCTGCTCCTTGCCCGCGATCGCGGCGTCGGCGACGGCGAAGGCGGTGGACTCCACACGGCCGGAGGTCAGCGCGTGCACCTCGGCGACGGTCACCTGGGCGGGCTGCTCGCCCGGGTCGGGGGTGGTGTCCTCGATCAGCTGGCGACTGATCGCCGCGAGCTCGGCGAGGTCGGTGCCGAAGGCGTCGACGAGGGCGACCAGCGCGTCGGGCTGGATGCGACGGCGGGCACGGGCGAACTCCGCGGCGACGAAGGCCTGCTTGTCGGCGGCGCGCTTGACGGGGCTCGCGTCCACGCGCGGCACTCCCGCCTTCTTCAGGGCGTCCAGGAGCTTCTTGCCGCGGTTGCCGCCGCGGTGGACGAGCACGAGGGTGACGTCCTGCTCGGGGGTCTTCACGTAGTCGAGCAGCTCGAGCACGAGGGAGTCCGGGGCGGACTGCAGCTCGGGGACGACCACGAGGCGCGGCTCGCCGAACAGGGAGGGGCTCGCGACCTGCGCCAGGGCGCCGGGGCCGAGGGCCTCGCCGGAGAGGTCGTGGACCTCCACGGAGGGGTCGGCCTCCTTGGCCAGTGCGCGCAGGCGCTGCACGGCCCGGTCGGCGATCAGGCCCTCGGTGCCGTGGACGAGCACGATCGGTGCGAGGGCGACGCTGTGCCACTCGACATCGCTCACGGGAGCTCCTCACTGCTCAGGGGACTGCACGATCCTAGCGGTCCGGGCCGACGCCCCGGTGCCGCTACCGCGCTGGCGCGACGCTCCGCGGCGCGGCGTCCTCGCCCGTGGGGAGCACGACGGTGCCGTGGACGTCGGTGCGCAGCACCTGGGCACCGGTGCCGCGGACGAGGTCCAGCAGCTCGTCGGTGGGATGACCGAAGGTGTTCTCCCGCCCCACCGGGACCAGCGCCAGGTCGGGGTCGAGCTGCTCGTAGAGCGGGGCGTGCTGGAAGCGGGAGCCGTGGTGGGCGACCTTGACGATGTCCGCCGGGCCCGGCTCGGTCGCGGCGAGCTGCTCCTGCGCGGCGGGTTCGAGGTCGCCGAGGGTGACCAGGCGCGTCCCGTCGGCCCAGCGCGCCTCGAGCGCGATCGAGCAGTCGTTCGCGGCGTCCCCCTCCCCGGATCCCCGCTCGGCGGCGCTGGCCCGTTCGGCGGCCTCGGCCGAGTCGGGCCACAGCACCGTCAGGGCGAGTCCGTCCTGCTCCCAGCCGGTGCCGGTGGTCGCGACCTCGACCGGCGCTCCCGGGACGACGTCGGCCGCGGCGGCCGGCAGCGGGCAGACCCATTGCTGCGCCGGGGTGCGCGCCCCGGTCAGGGCGTCCCTCCCGCCGGTGTGGTCGGCGTGCGGGTGGGTGAGGACCAGCAGGTCGACCTGTCGCACCTGCAGCAGGTCGAGGCAGGCGTCCAGCGCTGCCGGGTCGGGGCCGGTGTCCACCAGGACCGTCGGCCCGTCCCGGGCCGCGCCGGCGGGGCGCAGCAGCAGCGCATCGCCCTGGCCGACCGCGCACAGGGCGAGGCTCCAGCCGGGGGTGCTGCGCACCGGCAGCATCCGCCCGATGCCGGGGGCGAGCGCGATGACGAGAACCACTGCGGTGGCCCAGCGGACGGCGGGACGGCGCCTCCCCGCGACGGCGAGGCCCGCGAGGAGGAGCACGGCGATCGCGCCGAGCACGCCCGTGGTCCCGTCGGGCACGGCGATGCGGGAGCCGGGCAGGTCGTCGGCGGTGCGGGCGATGAGGAGCACCAGATGGGCCCCTCCTGCGGCGATCCCGTACAGCACCGCGGCCCCGCCGGGCCAGAGCACCCCGAGCACCAGCGCGACGAGGCCCAGCACGGTCGAGGGGCCGACGAGCGGCCCGACGAGCATGTTCACGGGCACGGCCCAGACGGAGACCTCGGGGGTCAGCAGGATCAGCACAGGCGTGCAGGCGGCCTGGGCGACGAGCGGCACGGCGAGCACGAGCGCAGCCGTCCGGCCGAGCCGTCCGCCGCTCATCTGCTCGAGCGCGCGGGCGAGCGGCGGTGCCGCGAGCAGGATCGCCGCGGTCGCGAGGGCGGAGAGCAGGAAGCCGATCGAGGCGGCGCTGACGGGGTCGAGCACGGACCACAGCGCGACGGTGAGGGCGAGCGCGGCGACCGGGGAGGCGCGCACGCCGGCGAACCGTGCGGCCAGCAGTGGTGCGGCCATGGTCGCGGCGCGCTGCACGCTCGGCTCGTCGCCGACCAGCCACACGTACCCCGCGACCACGCCGGCCGCGATCAGCAGGCGGGGACGGCGGCGCACACCGGCGAGCAGCAGCGGGCCCAGTACGGCGGCGAGGACGAGGGCGATGTTCGCTCCGCTGACGGCCACCAGATGCGAGATCCCGGCGCGGCGCATGATCTCCTCGGTCTGCTCCCCCATGCCGCTGGTGTCCCCGGTGGTCATCCCGCGCACGAGCGCGGCCTCGTCCGGAGGGAGATGAGCGGTGGCGTCGCGGGCGATCTGCCGCAGGCGGTGCCGGGTCTCCTGGCCCGGCCCGACACCGCCCGACGCCTCCTGCGCGGGACCGACCTCCGTGGCGCGCAGGACCAGCAGCGAGGCATCGCCCGAGACCCGCCCCCGCGCATGGACGGGCTCCCCGTCGCGGATCCGGGCGAGTCCCTCCGCAGCCTCGCCGTCGGCGCGCACGAGCACGGGCACGGCGGCGGTGAGCTGCTCCTGCGTCCGTCCGATCCGTGCCGGACCCGGCTCGGTGCGGGCCATCATCTGCAGACCGGTGCGGGACCATTCCGGGCCGCCGCTCGGCGGTGCGGGGTCGCCTCCCGCGATCACGGTGAGCTCGACGACGAGCCCGTCGGCGGCGGCCTCGCCGAGCACCTCGGCGGTGCCGTCGTGGCGGTGGAGCGCAGGGACCAGGAGCAGTCCGGCCAGGAGCACCAGTGCGAGGTGGGCGAGGATGGTGCGCGCGCCGCGTGCGGGCCCGAGCAGGGTCAGGGCGGTCAGGGCGAGGGAGACCAGCACGGCCCCGGCGGCGATCGCAGCGGCGCCGCCTGCGGTCACTCCGAGCACCGCGATCGCCCAGACGCAGGTCGCGCCGGGCAGCAGGCGCAGGTCCGCGCGGGTCACGTCCGCTCCTCGCTCCGGGGAGGCGTGCTCACACCGTCGCCCTGTCGCGCATCTTCTCGAGGGTGGCGGGACCGATCCCGGAGACCTCCTCGAGCTGGTCGACGCTCTCGAAGCGCCCGTTCTGCTCGCGGTGGTCCACGATGCGCTGCGCGATCGCGGGGCCGACGCCGGGCAGCTCGTCGAGCTCGGCGACGCTCGCGGTGTTCAGGTCGATCAGTCCGCCGTCCGCTCCCCCACCGCCCGCCGCCCCGTCACCGGCACCGGTCGCGTCGCCCGCGGGCGGAGCGTCCGCGGCGGGCGCCGGGGCGGCGACGGCCGGCGGCTCCTCCCCGGGGACGGGCACGTGGATCTGCTCGCCGTCGACGACGGGGCGGGCGAGGTTCACGGCGGCGAGCTCCGCCTCACCGGTCGCGCCGCCGGCGGCGTGCAGCGCGTCGTCGACCCGGGCGCCGGGCGGGAGGCGGACCACGCCGGGAGAGGTGACGGCGCCGGAGACGTGGACGACGAGCTCGGTCGGGGCGGAGGAGGCGGGGGCGGCGGGGCCCCCCGAGGACTCGGCTCCGCCCCCGGTCGCCCCGTCGCCTCCCTCGAGGTCGCCGTCATCGTCGGCGCCCTCGGCCCCGTCCGACCCCGCGCCGTCGGCGCCGCCCTCCGGGCCGGCCGCCTCGCCCTCCGCGACCGTCACTCCGGCAGGCTCCTCCTGCGGGATCGCCGAGCCGGTGCCGGAGAGGTGGATGACCCCGGCGCCGATCAGCACCAGCACCGCGATGCCGATCAGCGCGGAAGCCGGCGGGGCGGGGAAGGGCAGTCGACGTCGCGGCCGCTCGGCGCTGTGGTCGCGTCGGCGGATCAGCGGCTGCCCGGTGCGGCGATGCCGCGCCGCGGTGCCGCGCTCCTCGGTCCCAGGTGGTGCTCCCATGCCCGCGAACCTAGGCGCGCGAGGCGGGCGCCGTCCGAGCCCGCTGCCGCCCTGGGGACGGCGGGGCACTGTGGAGGAACGGTCAGGTCCCCCGGTCCGGGATCAGTCGAGGCCGAGCACGACCAGCCACTGCCGCCAGAACGCGGCGGCGATCACGACGATGACCAGCAGATACCACAGCACGGTCAGCAGCACCCAGCGGCGCAGCAGTCCTGCGAGCGGGGCGGGCAGCTTCAGATCGCCGTGCTCGATCGTGCGGGCCAGGGTCGCGAAGAACATCGGCGCGGTGACGGTCCAGATGACCATGCACCAGGGGCACAGCGCACGGATCACGAAGATCGCGGAGATCGCGAGGAAGTGGATGTAGCCGAAGGCGAACGTCATCCCGCCGAGCCTCGCCCAGCGGAACCAGGTGGGCAGCTGCGTGCCGGAGACCATCAGCGCACCGGCCGCGGCCATGATCGCGAATCCGGCGAGCCCGATCGCCATGTTCGGGATGCCCAGCGCCGAGGACTGCCAGGTCATCATCACGTTGCCGCACGAGATGAAGGGGTTCACATCGCAGCCGAGGCTCGCCCCGGGGTTCGCGAGCAGGAACTCCTTGCCGACCTGCAGCTCGAGGGAGGCGATCCAGCCGATGATCCCGCCCAGCAGCAGCACCAGGCCGGCCAGGCGGCTGCTCGCCCGCGGGCGGGAGGCCCGTTCGGCCGCGAGCTCGGCGTCGATCTCGGCGCGCAGCGCGGCGTCGTCGGCCGGGGCGTGCTCCGGCGTGGAGGCCACCCCGGTGGCGGATGGGTCAGTGTTCTTCTCGCTCATGGGCTCGGCTTCCGTGCGATGTGACGGGCTGGAGGATTCAGACGACGGGATGCGCGCGGAACCACTCCGCGAGGCGGGCATTGCCCTCGTCCATGCTCACGCGCGGCGTCCACTGCAGCAGCTCGCGCGTGCGGCGCTGGTCGAACCAGTGCGCGGTGGACATCTGCTCGGCGAGGAACTCGGTCATCGGCGGTTCGTCGTGGCCCGGACGCTTCTCCCACACCCGCTCGATGAGCCGTCCGGCGAGGCGGGCCACGCTGCCGGGGACGCGCAGGGTCGGGGCGGGCACGCCCGCGGCCTCGCACCAGCCGGCGAAGACGTCGCGGACGGTCCGCGGCTCGCCGTTGGAGATCACGAAGCTCTGCCCGTGCACGTCCGCGATCCGGTCGTGCGCGGCGACGATCGCGTCGGCGGCGTTGGTGACGTAGGTGGTGTCGATCAGGGCCATGCCCTCGTCCAGCAGCGGCAGGCGGCCGCTCGCGGCGCGGTCGACGATCCGGCCGACGAGCTGGGTGTCCCCCGGCCCCCACACGATGTGGGGACGGATCGAGGTCACGGAGATCCCGTCGTGCCCGTCGGCGTCCATCGCGAGCAGCTCGGCGGCCGCCTTGGTGCGGGCGTAGGGGCCGCGGGCCCGCTCCGGATCGGCGGGGGTCGCGTCCAGGCCCACGATCGCGCGGCCCAGGTGCGCGGCCGACGGGGTGGAGACGTTCACGAGGGTGCCGCCGCCGTTCGCGCGCAGCGCGTCGAGCACGTTCTCCGTGCCGCCGATGTTGATCGCCCGGTACTCGCTCTCGGGGCCGGAGATCGACACCTTCGCCGCGAGGTGGACGACCGCGTCCACGCCCTGCACGGCGCGGCGCACGTCGTCGGCCTCGGTGAGGGAGCCGCAGACGTCCTGGACGCCGTCGATCCCGGCGGGACGGCGCTGGAAGGCGCGGACCGTGGCGCCGCGGTCGCGCAGGGCGGTCGCGACGGCACCGCCGAGCATGCCGGAGGCGCCGGTGACCAGGACGGTCGGGGCGCTCACAGAGCCTCCGCCCGCTCGCCCCGCAGGGTCTGCTCGGACCAGCGCGACAGCGCCGCGCGGTCGATCTTCGAGTTGTGGCGGATGTCGGTGGGCAGCGCCCGGGTCTCGAACACGGCCACGACCTCGACGCCGGCGCGCTCGCGCACGGCACGGCGCACGGCCTCGGAGAGGGAGGGGGCGGCGGGCTTCGGGCGCGCCGCCTTCCCGGGCCGGTGGCCGTCCTCGGTCTCGAGGATCACGACGACCTGCTGGGTGCCGCGGGGGCCGACGACGGCGGCGCCGGCGCGGCGCACGGTCGGCACCGCCTCGGCGGCCTCCTCGACCTGGACGGGGGTGAACAGCCCGTCGGCCGTGGCCAGGACGTGCGCGGCACGGCCCTCGACCCACAGCCGTCCGGCCGTGTCGAGGTGGCCGACGTCGCCGGTGGCGTGCCAGCCCTCGAAGCGCATGGAGGTGTGCGTGGTGCCCCAGAGCATGAGGTAGCGGTCGCGCACGTGCGGGGCGCGCACGAGGATCTCGCCGGTCACGCCGGCCTCCTCGGTGATCTCGCCGGTCGTGCGGCCCTCCTCGTCCATCACCGCGACCGCGATCTGCACGCGCGGGACGGGGGTGCCGACGCAGACGCCGGAGCCGGGGCCCGCCGCTTCGATGCCCTCGAGGTCGATCGCGGCGACGGCCAGGCACTCGGTCATGCCGTAGGGGGTCAGCGCCTTCGCCTCCGGCATGATCTCGGCCAGCCCCTGCAGCAGGTGCGCGGGGATCGGGGCGCCGGCGGAGAAGAAGCTCGCGGCGCCGGCCATCGCGGCGCGACCGGCCTCGTCGAGCTCTCCCGCGGTGTCCAGGATGTTCCGCAGCGCGGCGGGGGCGGTGAACACGGCGGGGCGGCCGAGCGCGCCGATCGCGGCGGCCAGCGCCGGGGCGGTGAGCTCTCCGGGACGGGTGATGTCCATGTCCGGCACCACCGTCGGAGCGCCGAGGGCGGGGCCCAGCAGCGCGAAGGTCGCGAAGCCGGCGACCAGACCCCGCTCGGGAGCGAGGTCGAGGGTGTCGCCGACGGCGGCGAACATGGCGCTGAGCTGGCGATGCGTCATGACCGCGCCCTTGGCGGGGCCGGTCGAGCCGGAGGTGAACAGCACCGCCGCGTCGGAGTCGGGGTCCGGGTGGGCCACGTCCAGCGGGGCGCCGAGCTCGCGCTGGAGGGCGCCGGAGCGGGCGAGCTCCGCGATCGACGTCTCGACGCCGAGGGCGGCGCGGTCCACGGTGGGCAGCTGCTCGACGCTGATCCGTCGGCCGGGCCAGCCCATCGCGCGGGCGCCGACGAGAGCCTTCGGGATGCCGATCAGCCAGTCGATGTGGGAGCCGATCACGGCGCGGGTCAGGCCCTGGGTGCCGAGGCCCGCGTCGGCGACCACGGCCACCGCACCGATCCGGAAGCAGGCGTAGAGCACGCCGGTGAGGTCGGCGCCGGGGGTGATCAGCAGGCTGACCCGGTCGCCGGGGCGGACCCCGTGGCCGAGCAGGCCCGCGGCGATGTCCTCGACGCGGCGGTGCAGCAGCGACCAGGAGATCTCCCGCGTGCCGCCGTCCTCCTCGGCGCCGAGCTCGACCACGGCCGGCCGATGGGCGTGCACCGGGTCCGCGGCCAGGCGCGCGATCGGCTCGCCGATCGGGGCGGCGGGCACCTGCTCGGCGGCGTAGGAGGAGACGGGGCGCCGGGCCGGGGCCTCGGTGCGGGGCGTGCCCGCGGCGGAGAAGGTCGCCTCGAGCCACTGGGCGACGAGCCCGGCGACGTCGGCGTCCTCCCACACCAGGTGGGAGGCGCCCTCGAAGCGGTGCACGTCCGCGTGCGGGACGCGCTGGATCAGATCGCGCAGGAAGCGGTCCGAGAAGGTGATGTCGCGCGGACCCCAGGCGAAGAGCGTGGGGACCTGCAGGTGGGTGAGCCCCTCGGCGACACGGTCGAGGGTGGCGCGGGAGGGGTGGTCCGCGGCGGCGGGGATGTCGGCGACGAACTGGTCGATGCCGCGGCGGCGCGAGCGGGATCGGTAGGGCGCGAGATAGGCGTCCTGGATCTCCTTGGGCAGCGACGGCTTCGACAGCGACAGGGTGGTGCGCAGGAAGGCGTCGGTCAGCGAGGTCGAGGCGGTGCGGAAGCCGGGGGTGGTCGCGAGCTGCAGCGCCTTCGGCAGCGCCTCCTCGATCCGCTGGTGCACGCCGGTGTTGGTGAGGATCATGCCGACCACGTCGTGGCGATTGTCCAGCGCCCAGCCGGTCGAGATCAGCCCGCCCCAGTCGTGGCCGACGGTGACGACCGGCCCGTGCAGGGACAGCGCGTCGGTCAGCAGGGAGAGGTCGGTGATGCGGTCCTGGTAGCGGCGGGTCACGCCGGTGCGCTCGGAGTACCCCATCTCGAGCTGGTCCACGGCGATGAGCCGCCAGGGGATGTCCTCGCGCACCAGGGAGCGGAACAGGAAGGACCAGGTGGGGTTGCCGTGGACGGCCAGCAGGGTGCCGCGCGGGGTGATGCCGCGCTCGGCGAGCCAGGGGCCGGAGTCCAGCAGGTGCCACCGGCGCAGCTCGCCGGTGTGGTCGCGGACCTGCTCGGTGCGGTGCAGCACCGGGTCCACGCCCGGCACGTCGGGGATCTCGGGGGTGCTCTTCACCACTGGACCTCCATCATCGCGGTGTTCAGTCCGGAGCCGACGCCCATCAGCAGCACGCGCTGGCCCCGTTCGATGTCGTCCTGGATGTGCGCGAGGGTCATCGGCACCGCCTCGGCGGCGATGTTCCCCCAGTCCGGGAAGGTGACGGGGATGCGCTCCATCCCCACCCCGGTGATCTTCGAGAAGTTGCGGGTGTAGACCATCGAGACCTGGTGCGGGATGACGTAGTCGATGCTCCTGAAGTCGAGACCGGACTCGTTCGCGGCCTTCCAGGTGTCCACGATGAGGTTGATGCCGTTCTCGAGCAGGCCGT
>DHCFD07801__coassemble_1733_pt1 | contig 11362 bp, 11 predicted proteins | sample DHCFD07801__metabat2_low_PE_007 | metagenome-assembled genome bin DHCFD07801 | reverse complement strand
AGTCGATCTGCTCCTCGAACAGCAGCCCGAGCACGCCGATCGGGATCGAGCCGAGGATCACCAGCCAGCCCATCCGCACGTCGGGATCCGAGTGCGGGACCTTGCCGGCCAGGGCCCTGAACCACTTGCCGATGATCCGGGTGATGTCGTTCCAGAAGTAGATCAGCACCGCGGTCTCGGTGCCCAGCTGGATGATCGCGGTGAACGCGGCGCCCGGGTCCTCCCCCGGGTTCATCAGCTCCCCGACCACGCGCACGTGCGCGCTGGAGGAGATCGGGAGGAACTCGGTCAGACCCTGGACCAGGCCCAGGATCACCGCCTCGATGAAGGACATGGACTCTCCTCGATGGACTCGCGCTCGGGGTCGCCGCGGACGGCGTCGCGGTCGCGGCAGCGCCGCGATCGACCCCGCACAGCGTACGCGGCGCCGGGCCGATGCCCGGCGCCGCGCGGCGCTGATGAGGTGAAGACTGCATGGAGGTCCGGCGGACGAGCTGGGACCGCCCGCCGGGCGGTGCGCCCGGCCCGGCCGGAGCCTCAGCCGAGCGCGACCTCAGCGGTCCTCGTCGTCGTCCTCGTAGTCCTCGTCGTCATCATCGTCGTAGTCGTCGTCGTCCTCGAAGTCGTCGAGATCGTCGAAGTCGTCGTCCTCATCGTCCTCGTCGTCATCGTCCCCGTCGAAGACGATCAGCGGGGTGGCGATGTCGTACGCGTCGAAGAGGGCGTCGTCGTAGGTGTCGAAGGCCGTGGAGAGCTGCTCGGTGGCGGCGTCCAGGGCCGGGTCGTCGTCACCGCGGGAGGCGGCGGCCGCCTCGTAGTGACGCTCGAGGGCGGCGATCAGCGCAGCGAGAGCGGAGCGAGGATCCGTGTTCATGGTTGGACCGTACATCGTCCGAGGGCACAATGGACAGGGGAGAACGACGGGCCGTCCCCGGGATCCCGCGCCGGGATGCGCAGGCGGCCCCCCGTACCGCAGCGACCGTGCCGCATCTCACGCCGCGACGGCCCCGTCGCAGGTCATCGCGCTCAGGAGGAACTGTTGATCCGACCCCGCACCCCGCTCACCGCAGAGGTCCAGCACGTGAGCGATCCCCGTGGCCGTCGCGACCTGCCCGTGGAGCGCGGGCGCCGGCTCGAGGACTACGAGTACCAGATCATCACCGTCCCCCGCGGCAGCTCGATCGGACAGGTCCGCGCCGAGCTCGCCGAGCAGGCGGAGTACGGGCGCTGGGAGCATGCGCGCACCCGCCTGTACATGGGCGGCGGGAAGAAGGTCTGGATGCGGCGGCGGATCATCCGGGTGCAGTCCACGCTGTAGAGCAGCCTCCGGGCGGCGTCCGCCCGTCGTCCACATCGCTCGCGCCGGCCGGGCGCGGACCGTGCGGATCTGGTGGGATGGGCCCGTGCCCGTCTCCTCCCCGCTCCTGCTCGCCGTGCTGCTGGTGGTCTACCTGCCGCCGGCGGCGGTGCTCGCCTGGCACGACGGCACCTCGCACCGTCTCCCGAACCGCTGGGTCGCCGGGCTCACCGGCGGGGTCGGCCTCGCCCTCGCCGTTCTCGCGCTGCTGGTCCCCGCGCTGCGTCCCGCCCTTTCCGCGGCGTCGGTCCTCGCCCTGGTGCTCGGGGCCGGGGCGATCCTCCTGGGGCTCCTCGCCCCGTCGCTGCTGGGGATGGGGGATGCGAAGACGGTGCCGGTGGTGGTGCTGATGGCGGCGGCGCTCGGCGGGGAGGTGCTCCTGGCGGGGCTGCTGGCAGGGATGCTCCTGGCGGGGGTGCTGGGCGGCATTGTCCTGCTCGCGACCCGCCGTGCGGGGGCGCGCTTCGCCGTCGGACCGGTGCTGCTGGCCGTCCCGTTCCTGGGACTGCTGGGCGCTCCCCTGGTCGCCGCGGCGCTCGGCACCGCCTGAGCGGCAGCACCCGGACGGCAGCGCCTGGACGGCACCGCTCGGACGGCACCGCCTGGGCGGTCGCGGGCGGGCCCGGGCTCAGCGGCCGCGCCGGCGCTGCCGGGCGACCTCGTAGAGGGCGAGGGACCCGGCCACGGAGGCGTTCAGCGACGAGGCGCTGCCGCTCATCGGGATCTCCGCGATCGCGTCGCAGGCCTCCCGCCACCCGGCGCTCATCCCCACGGTCTCGTTGCCGACGACCAGCAGCGTCGGACCGGTCAGGTCGACGTCCGCGACCTCGTGACCGCCTGCCTCGTCCAGCCCCAGCACCGTCCACGGCTCCCCCGCGGCCCGACGACCCTCCACCCACTCGAGCACCTCGCGGTGCGAGGGCACGCGCAGGACGGGCACGGCGAAGACCGAGCCGGTGCTCGCCCGGATCGCGGCGGGATCCCAGGGATCGGCGGCGTGGCCGGTGACCACGAGCCCCGCGCCGCCGAGCGCGTCGACGGAGCGGGCGAGGGAACCGATGTTCCCCGGCCCCGTCGGCCGGTCGAAGACGACCACGGTCGAGCGCGGCCCGGCCTCGAGGCGGGAGAGGTCGTCCTCGGGCATCGCGGCGACGGCCAGCAGCTCGGGGGCCCCGTCCTCCTTCTCCCCCAGCTCGGCCATCAGCTCGGGGGCGAGGTGGACGACGGGCGCCGGCGAGGACTCGAGCAGCTCGCGCGCCCAGCGGGAGGGGTTCTCCCTCGAGTCGGTCAGCAGCGCGCGGATCTCGTGGCCGTGGTCGATCGCCTGGGTGATCGGGCGGACACCCTGGACCAGCATCTCCCCGGCCCGGCTGCGCTTGGTGCGGTTGGTCAGCAGGGCCTGCCACTGCTGGAACTGCGCGTTGCGGCGCTCGATGCGGCGCGCGGTGCGGTGCGGGGCGCGGCGGGGGTCGCGAGGGCTCATGCCCCGGCCCCGTCGTAGCCGAGCTGGCGCCAGGCCTCGTAGACGGCGATCGAGACCGAGTTGGCGAGGTTCAGGGAGCGGCGGGCCGGGAGCATCGGGATCCGCACCCGGGAGGTGATGCGCGGATGGGCCATGACCTCCTCCGGAAGCCCGGTCGGCTCGGTGCCGAAGAGCAGCACGTCCTCCCGCCGGTACTCGACCTGCCCGAAGGTGGTCTCGGTGCGCGCGGTGAAGGCGAAGACCCGCGCGTCGGGCACCGCGGCGAGGGCGGTCTCGAGATCTGGGTGGATGCTCACCTCGGCGAGGTCGTGGTAGTCCAGTCCTGCTCGGCGCAGCTTCGCGTCCTCGAGGTCGAAGCCGAGCGGCTCGATGAGGTGGAGGCGGGCGCCGGTGACGGCCGCGAGACGGATCGCGTTGCCGGTGTTCCCGGCGATCGCCGGCTCGTGGAGGAAGACGTGGACCATGGGGAGGATTCTCCCACGCACCGTCCCCGTCCCCTCACCAGTGCGCCGCCTGCCGGATCCCGGCGTCGCGCAGCGCCTCCCACCACTGCCCGTCGCGCAGCAGCTGCGTCTCCCGCTCCCTCACCGCAGGGACCCCGGCGCCCGCTGCGGAGGGATGCATGACGAGCTCGGAGGTCCCCGGCGGGAGCAGTGCGAGCCCGCTCGTGAGCGACGTGCGCAGCGCGTCGACGGAGGGCGCGGTGCCGTGGTGGGAGAGCAGCGCGGCGGGCAGGGGCACGCCGAGGGCGTCGGCGAGGTGCACGGCGGCGGAGTGGACCCCGCGGGCCGCGACGGGGAGGGCGTCCGTGCCCGGGAAGGGGCCCATGCTCCGCGGCAGGCGGAAGCCGAGTCCGTGCCGGGCGCACCAGCGCAGCGTCGCCTCCAGCAGCGCGCCCGACCGCAGGCTGTACAGCGCCGTGGTGTGGAAGTCCGCCGCGCCGGGCTCCAGGCCCCGCCCCCGCATCCAGGCGAGCTGGGCGTCGAACTCCTCGACCGCCTCGTCGAGGTCGAGCTCCCTGGCGAGGCGTCGCGGGTCCGTGGTCATCGCGCCGCCCCGCTCCCGCAGGCTCGCTCCGTCGGACAGCGGCCGCCACGGGGGCAGGTCCGCCTCGCCCATGAGGGCCAGGTGCAGGCGGGGCGTGAGGCCCGCATCGCGCAGCCGTGCCGCGGCGCGCGGCGACTCCTCGGTCACGGTGAGCAGCGTCGCCGCGCTGATCAGCCCCTCCTGTCCGAGGGCGATGATCACCGCGGTGCCGGCGGGGTCGCGTCCGAGGTCGTCGGCGGTGACGACCAGGCGCCGCTCGTGCTCCTCGGCCCTCATGCACGCCGCCCGGTCCGCACGGCGACGTCCGCGGACGCCTCGGCGGCGCTCCGCTCCGGCGAGGGGACTCTGACCAGGTGCGCCGAGAGAGCGCCGAGGGCGCAGAGCAGGAAGGGATAGACGCAGAGATAGACACGGAAGGCCTGGCCCGGGTCAGTGCCGGGGCTGTTCCCGGAGTGATACCCGAAGAAGGTGCCCAGAGAGGCGAGGGCGAGGCCGCTCACCGCGCCGCTGAGGCGTCCGAGGGCACCGGTCACCGAGAGGAACAGGCCCTCGCGGTGCAGGCCGTGCACCGCCGCGTCCCGGTCCACGACGCGGGCGACGACGAGGTCGTTGGTGGCGAGCATCCCGGCCCAGCCGATCCCGAGCACCGCTCCGGCCAGCAGCGCGGTGGTGAGATCGCGGGCGAGGTACAGCAGGGCGAAGGAGCCGGTCAGGGCCCAGAAGGCGAGGCGCCAGGTGCGCAGCGCACCGAGCCTGCGCACTGCCGCGAGCCAGGCGAACAGCGCTGCCGCACAGGTCAGCAGCACCACGCCCTGGACGAGGAAGGCGGTCGCAATGGGAAGGCCGAGGGTGTGGCGGACGTACAGCTGCACCCCGGAGAGCACGATCGCGACCGCGCTGCCGTAGCAGAGGCTGGGCAGCGCCACCTTCCACAGCAGCGGGGTGCGGAGGATCTGGACGAGGGAGGGCAGCAGACGCGGCCGCTCCTCCTGCCGGCGAGCCGGCACCTCGTGCGCGCCGAGCGCCATCACCACGATCGCGGCCACGGCGATCACGGCGTACAGCGCCGCGGTGCGGGAGAAGCCGCCCACCTCCTCCTCGGAGCCGAGCAGCGAGGTGGTCAGGACCGGGGTGAGGGCGAGCGAGATGACCATCGCCACGAGCTGGAACCCCTGGCGCAGCACGTTCGCCAGCGCGCGGCGCCGCTCCTCGGGGAACAGCTCGGGCAGCAGGGCGCCGTAGTTGGCGTTCAGCATCGAATCGAAGAGCTCCGACAGGATCGCGAAGAGCGCGAACCAGGCCACCAGCCCCGGCCCGTCCAGGGAGCCCGGCGGGCTGAACAGGGCGATCATCGAGGCGGCGAGCAGGGGCGCGCCGAGCAGGAGCCAGGGGCGGCGTCTGCCGAGCCGGGTGCGGGTGCGGTCCGAGAGGTGGCCGAGGACCGGGTTGTCGATCGCGTCGATCACGGCGTAGACCGCCATCACGGCCGCGTAGGCGCGCACGTCCATGCCGAGGATGTCGACGTAGAGCAGCACGATCGAGCCGCGGATCAGGTTGATCGGGATCGAGGTGCCGAACATCCCCAGCGCGTAGCGCCAGGCGGGGGTGCGCACCGGGGCGGGCGCGGGGAGCGGGACGCTCGACGACGCTGCGGCCACGGCGGTCTCCTCGGCTTCGGGGCGATGCTGCCCCACTCTAGACCGGCGCCCGTTCCCCCGCGCCCCGGCCCGCCTCCTGCTCAGAGGATCAGGAACAGGGCTCCGGCCATGACGAACCCGATCACGGACTCGAGGGTCTGCTGCACGGTCCAGGTGCGCAGCGTCGTGGCCACGTCCATGTTCAGCAGCCGGCCGACGAGCCAGAAGCCGGAGTCGTTCACGTGCGAGGCGAAGACGGAGCCCGCGGCGGTCGCGACGGTGATCGCGGCGACCTGTCCGGCCGAGTAGCCGGCCGCCTCCACCGCCGGCGCCATCAGGCCGGCGGCGGTGACCAGGGCGACGGTCGCCGAGCCCTGCGCCACGCGCATCACCACGGCGATCACGTAGGCCGCGAGGATCAGCGGAAGGCCCAGGTCGCTGAGCGCGCCGGAGAGCGCGTCGCCGATGCCCGAGGAGCGCAGCACCCCGCCGAACATGCCGCCCGCGCCGGTGATCAGCACGACGGAGCAGATCGGGCCGAGGGAGGAGTCCACGATCTTCTCGAGCGCGGAGCCGTTCTCGCCGCGGCGGGAGCCGAGCACCACGAGGGCGACGAGCACGGAGATCAGCAGCGCGACCGCGGAGGAGCCGAGGGTGGTGAGCACGCCGTACCAGACGGCGTTCTCGTCCACCACGCCGGCGGCGCGCAGGAAGTCGAGGCCGGTGTTGAGGAAGATCAGCGCCATCGGGAGCAGCAGCACCGCGATGACGGTGCCGACCTTCGGCGGGTTCGCGACCGGCTCGCCGTCGCCGCCGCCGAAGATCCCGCCCATGGTCTCGAGGGTGAAGGGGAACTTCCTGGCGGTCACGCGGCCCCACAGCACGCCGGTGAGGTAGAAGGTGGGGATCACGCAGACCAGGCCGATCAGGAGCACGATGCCGAGGTTCGCGCCGTACAGCTCCGTCGCGGTGACGGGTCCGGGGTGCGGCGGGACGAAGACGTGCATGGCGGAGAAGGCGACGGCCGAGGGCATGGCGTAGAGCAGCACGGGGCCGCCGAGCCGTGCGGCGACCGCGAAGACGATCGGGAGCATGACCACGAGCCCGGCGTCGAAGAACATGGGGAAGCCCATGAGCAGGGAGGCGACGCCGAGGGCGAGCGGTGCCCGCTTCTCGCCGAACATGCGGATCATCGTCTCCGCCAGCACGGTCGCGCCGCCGGAGTGCTCGATGAGCTTGCCGAGCATCGCGCCGAGGCCGACGAGCAGGGCGACGCTGGCGAGGGTGCCGCCGAAGCCGTCCAGCATCACATCCACGACCGAACCGGAGGGGATGCCGGTCGCGAACGCCGTCAGCAGGCTGACCAGGACCAGCGTGAGGAAGGCGTGGAGCTTGAACCGGATGACGAGGACGAGGATGAGCGCGATGGCGCCGGCCGCGATCGCGAGCAGCGGCGCGGCCCCGAGCGTCTGGGACCAGCCTTCGATCTCCATGGGGATCTCCTTGGGGAAGGGACGGAGGGACGCCGCACGGCGCGGGGTCCTGGGAACGCGGTCGGGCTGCGGGCCGGCGCCGACGCCGGACGGGGCAGCCGCCGACTGCTCATCCTGTCAGACAGGTCGCCTCGCCGCCCGGGACCGGTCGTCCCCCGGGACGCAGGGCCCCGGACATGCGGAAGGCCCCGGCTCATCGAGTGAACCGGGGCCTTCCCTGTGGTGTCCGAGGGGGGACTTGAACCCCCACGCCCTAAAGCGGGCACTAGCACCTCAAGCTAGCGCGTCTACCAATTCCGCCACCCGGACAGGTGATCGTCGTGCTGACTTGAGAACAGTAGCACGGTCCGGACTTCGCTCCGCACCAGAAAGCGCCTCTGCCAGGGTGAACGTGAAGACAATCACGCCGGGGCGGCCACCCGGCCCCGATCCATCACGGCGTGCAGGACGGCCAGGACGAGCTCGATCCGCACCTCGAGGCCGGCCGGCGCCGGGACCGGCAGGCGATCGGCGAGGTCCTGGAGCGCAGCGGCGGCGAGCACGACCATGGTCGGATCGGGGTCGACGAGGTGCGACGCCTCCCAGCTCCCCATCTCCTCGAGGAGCGCGGCGAGCTGGGCGGCGGCCTCCTGCCGGCCGCGCGTGAGCAGATCGGCGCGGGCGCGGGCGGCAAGGGCGGTGCAGCGGCGCAGCGCGGCCGTCGAGAGCTCAGCGGGAATCGATGTCGCGGTCACGGCATCCGGGGAGGGGATCACCTGCCGCGCGGCCTCCGCCCCCTCGGCGCCCTGCGCCGTCGTGCCGCCGTTCAGGCCGTCCTTCGCCAGCTCCATGCCGCCCGTCCCCTCCCGCTCGTCCCGGGGCCCGGACGGGCCCCTGCGACGCACGTCACTTTACTCCGTCTTTACCTGAGCGGGCAAGAGCGGCCCGGAGGGCGTTCAGCGCCCGGCGCTCCCCCGGCGCCGTGCGAGCTCGTCCCGGGCGGCGGCGAACATCGTCGCGACCGGGGCGGCGGGGACGTGCAGCATCGAGCGCACCTGCATGTCGGCCTGGTGGGCGAGCATCTCGAGGCCGTCGGCGACCTCTCCCCCGGCCCGCTGCACGACGGCGGCGACGGGGGCGGGCCACGGGTCGTAGAGCACGTCGAGCAGCACCCGCGGCGGCGTGATCCCGGCGTCGCCGCGGGCCTCCCAGGCGGCGGCGACGGCACCGGCGCCCTCGGCCGCGAGGGCGCTGACGACCGCGTCGGCCCGGAGCACCTCGTGGTGCGAGGACCAGGGGATCTCGACCGCCTCGGCGCCGGCCTCCTCGGCGAAGCGGTGCAGCGGCGCGAGCTTCTCGGCGCTGCGGGCGGTCAGCAGCACGGTGGTGGCGCCGAGGTCGAGCAGCGCCGCGAGCGCGCTGAGCGCGGTCGCCCCGGAGCCCAGCACGCCGCCGGTGGCCACGGACCGGGCACCGTGGTCGCGCAGGGTCGCGGCGATCCCGTGCACGTCGTGGTTCTCGGCCCGCCAGGTGCCGCCGGGGCGGCGCAGCAGGGTGTTGGCCACGCCGAGCCGCCGGGAGACCTCGTCGTGCTCGGCGGCGAGGGCGAAGGCCTCGGGCTTGCCGGGCATGGTGACCGAGAGGCCCTCGAGCTCGCGCCCGGGCCCGTCGGCGAGGAAGGCGGGCAGCTCCCCGGCCCCGACCTCGAAGCGCTCGTAGCGGGCGTCGTCCACGCCGAGCGCCCGGTATGCGGCGGCATGCAGCACCGGGGAGAGCGAATGGCCGACGGGAGACCCGATCACCGCGAAGCGGCGCAGCGGGGCCGCGGAGGTCATCCCTTCGACGCCGCCCATGCCTGCCACTCCTTGACGTTCTCCTCGTGCTCGGCCCAGGTGGCCGCGAACTTGGTCTCGCCGGTGTCCGTGTTGACGGAGACGAAGTAGAGCCAGTCCCCCTCGGGCGGGTCCGCTGCCGCGTCGAGCGCCTGGGCGCCGGGCGCGGCGATCGGCCCGGGCGGCAGGCCGTCCTTGAGGTAGGTGTTGTAGGGGCTGTCGGTGGCGCGCTCCGCATCGGTGGTGCCGACGCTCGCGGACTTCCCCGTCACGTAGTGCACGGTCGAGTCGAACTGGAGCTTCATCGGCGAGCCCTTCGCCTCGCCGGTGCCCTCGAGGCGGTTGTGGATCGTGCGCACGACCTTCCCGTAGTCCTCCGGATTGCGCACCTCCATCTCCGCGAGGGAGGCGTAGGTCAGGGTGGTGTGCCACTGATCCTTCGGGATCTCGCGCTCCGTGAGCTGCTCCTCCATCCGGCCCCACATCATCTCGATGACGTCCTCGGCGGTGTGCTCCTCGAGGATGTCGTAGCGGCCCGGCCAGAGGTAGCCCTCGAGGGTGCCGGCCTTGTTCTTCGGGATGCCGTAGGAGGTGTAGTCCTTCGCGGCGGCCTCGAACTCCTCCACCGGGATGCCGGTCTCCTCGGAGAGCAGGGCCCAGATCTGGGTGAGGCGCAGCCCCTCGGGGACGATCACGCGGTGCCCGGCGAGGTTCTCCGGGTCCATCAGCATGGTCAGCGCATCGGCGGAGGTCATCTCCTGCTTCAGCCGGTACACGCCCGGCTCGATCTTCGCGGCGTCCTGGGTGGAGGAGAACAGCGTGACGAACGGCGCGGAGGTCTTGATGACGCCCTCCTCGACGAGGGTCGCGGCGATGTCCGTGCCGGTGTCGCCTTCGCCGACCTCGACGAGCACCTCCCCGCTGCCGGGTCCCTCGAACTCGGGGGCCTCGTCCTCGACGCTGACGTTCGCGGTGACCCACCGGTACCCCTGGAAGCCGCCGACGGCGAGGGCGCCGACCACGGCGAGGACGAGCAGCACGGGCAGCAGCGAGCGGAAGAATCCGCCGCGTCGGCGGCGCGGCTCGCCGCGGTGCCCTCCGCGGCGGGGACGAGGAGCGCCCGACCCGCCGTCCTCGGAGTTCTGCGCCTCGGCGAGGTCGTCGAAGGAGTGGTGCTCGTCCTTCATCAGCTGTCCTCCTCGGTCGGGTCCTGCGAGGTCGCGCTCGGGGGCTCCTCGACGAGCTCGCCGCCGCGCCGCCCGGTGGACCTCTCGAGGTCAAGGGCCTGCTGGAGGATCATCACGGCGGCGACCTGGTCCACGACCTGGCGATGGCGACGCCCCTTGCGGCCGGAGCTGTGCAGCGCCCTGTGCGCGGACACGGTGGTCAGTCGCTCGTCGATCAGACGGACCTCGGTCTGCCGTGAGGCCGCGACCAGCAGCGTCACGAGCTCCGCGGCGAACACGCGCGCCTTCGTCGCGGCTGCGCCCTCGGTCCCGTCCAGGGACCTCGGGAGCCCGACCATGATGACATGGGCGTCGAGCTCGAGAGCCTCCTGGACGACGCGGCGCGCCGCCGTGTCGCGCTCGAGGGTCTCGACCGGTGTGGCGATGAGCCCGTCGAGATCGCTGCGGGCGAGCCCGACGCGGACGTCTCCGACGTCCACGCCGAGCCTCACCCCGCGCGGGAGGCCCGTCGGCGCCTCGGCGTCGACCGGGCCGCTCATGCGGTCCGCGTCTCCTCGATCGCGCCGCGCACCGCGCCGAGCGCCTCGGCGATGCGGGCCGGCTCGCCTCCGCCGCCCTGGGCGAGGTCGGGCTTGCCGCCGCCGCGGCCGCCCATGGCCTCCGCGCCGGTGCGCAGCAGGGTCCCGGCCGCGAGGCCGAGGTCGCGGGCGCCGGCGCTGGTGGCGATCACGAGGGCGGCGCGGCCGCCCTCGTGCCCGGCCACGGCGACGACGACGGGCGCGTCCTCGCCGAGGCGGGCGCGCAGGTCGGTGGCGAGGGTGCGCAGGTCGCCGGCGGCGACCCCCTCCCCTGCGTCGTGCAGCAGCACGCGCACGCCGGAGACGTCCTGGGCGGTCTCGACCAGGCGGCCCGCCTCGGCCTGCAGCTGCTGGCCGCGGAGCGTCGCGAGCTGCTTCTCCATGTCCTTCATCCGCTGGGTGAGGGAGCGGACGCGCTCGGGCAGCTCCTCGGCGGAGCCGACCTTCAGCATCTCGGAGAGCTGGGAGACCAGGGCGTGGGACTTGGCCTGGTGGCGGTAGGCGGACAGGCCGACGAGCGCGTCGACGCGGCGCACGCCCGAGCCGATCGAGGCCTCGCCCATCAGCTGGACGGTGCCGATCGCGCCGGTGCTCGCGACGTGGGTGCCGCCGCAGAGCTCGCGGGACCAGTCGCCGCCGATCGAGACGACGCGGACGATGTCGCCGTACTTCTCGCCGAACAGGGCCTGGGCGCCGAGCGCCCTCGCCTCGTCGATCGGCATCTGCTGGTCGGTGACGGAGAGCTCGTCCTGCAGCAGCGTGTTGACCC
>DHCFD07801__coassemble_1726_pt1 | contig 11414 bp, 10 predicted proteins | sample DHCFD07801__metabat2_low_PE_007 | metagenome-assembled genome bin DHCFD07801 | reverse complement strand
CGAGGCGGAGGTTCGCCTCGAGCAGGTGGTCCTTCGCGGCGCGGCCGTCGTCCGCGATCATCGTCAGCTCGCGGCCGGCCTTGGTGAGGCGGCCGTTCTTGTCGCGATAGGACTCGTCGCCCTTGAGCTTCTGCTCGGCGTAGAGGCCGGCCTCGATGCGCTCGGCGAGCTCGACCTCCTGGGCGGCGTTGAGCAGCGCGACCTTGCCGATCTGCTTGAGGTAGTCCTTGACCGGGTCGGCGGTCGCGCCGGCGGTGACGACCTGCTGGGCAGGGGCATCGTCCTCGGCGGCGTTGTACACGAAGCCACCGGACTCCTCGACCTTTCGGTCGCCGGGGGAGGCCTTGGGCGCCTCGGCCTCCTCGGCGGAGTCCTCCGCCTCGGGGGCCTCGGCCTGATCGGAGGTCTTCGCGGCGGCCTTGGCGCTGGTGCGCTTGGCGGAGGCGCCCCGGCTCGAGGGGGCGGCCTTCTTCGCGGCAGTCTTCTTCGCGGCCGTCTTGGTGGTGGTCTTCGCGGCACCGCCCTCGTCGGTCACGGGGGCACCGCCCTCGACGGCCTCGTCGGTCGTCGAGGCCGCGGCGCTGGTGCTGTCCTTCGCCGCGGGGGCGGTCTCAGCAGTCTTGGAGGAGGTCACAGAGTTCCTTCTTCCGGCGGCGGCCCGGTGCGGGCGGTCCGCCGCACTCGGGCGATCGGTCTTCTCGGCGCGGCTCACGGTGTGCGCCGCGTGTCGCGTTCCCGGTCTGTACCGCGGAAGGGGCGCACGAAGGCACGGTGCCGTCAAGCCTGCTCAGTGTAACGCTCTTCAGGGGCAGGTATTCCCGCACCGGGCTCCCCGGCCGCGCGGCACGTGATCGGCGCCTCCGCGCCGTCGCGTCCCGGGCAGCCCCGGCCGCGGCTCAGGCGGGGTCCTGGTCCTTGACGGCGAGCACAGGGCAGGGCGCGCCGAGCACGACCCTGCGGGCCGAGGCGCCGAGGTTCAGCTTGCCGATCGGCGACTTGCGGCGCAGGCCGATCACCACGAGCTCGGCCTGGACGTCCTCGATCGTGGCGAGCAGGAATTCGCCGATCTCGCGGTCGGGGCCTCGGCGGATCGTGACGCCCTCGAGGTCCGCGCCCTGCTCCTCGAGCTCGGCGCGCACCTCCTCCTCGGTCGCGGCGGCCCCTCCGCTGCCGGGCACGGCGTGCTGATGGGCGGCGACGAGCAGCGGCGAGCCCGTTCGCTCGGCGTAGCGGATGCCGGCGCGCAGCGCGGCCCTCCCCTGCGTGGACGGGGCGTACCCCACGACGATGGTCACGCGACGTCTCCTCCCTGCGCAGCGGTGCTGCGGCGCGGCCAGCTTAATGGTCCAGCAGGTCGCCGATCCACTTCTCCAGTCCCGGATGGGCCAGCAGGAAGGCGTCGTGCCCGATCGGCGAGCTCGCCAGCTGCCAGCGGGCGTCCGGGACGTGCTCGGCGATCTCGCGCACGAGCTCCGGCGGGAAGAGGCGGTCGGAGTCGATCGCGACGACCAGGGTCCGGGCACGCACGCGCCGCAGGGCCGCGGCGGTACCCTCGCGGTCGCGGCCCACGTCATGGGTGCTCATCGACTGGGCGAGGGTGGCATAGGAGTTCGCGTCGAAGCGGCGGGAGAGCTTGACCGCGTGATGGTCGAGGTAGCTGGTCACCTGGTGCCGGCCGCTGCCGTCGAGGGGGTTCTCGGGGCCCTGGGAGCGGTTGCCGAAGCGCGCCTCGAGCTCGTCGGCGGTGCGATAGGTGGTGTGGGCGATGCGGCGGGCGATGCCGAGCCCGGCGTGGGGGCCCTCCTCCGGCGGGAGGTGGTAGTAGTCGCCGCCGTGGAAGGCGGGGTCGACGCGGATCGCCGCGACCTGGGCGCTGTTCCAGGCGATCTGGTCGGCGCTCGCGCGGGCCGACGAGGCGATCACGGCGAGGCGCTCGACCTGCTCGGGGTGGGTGACTCCCCATTCGATCGCCCGCATGCCGCCCATCGAGCCGCCGATCACCAGCGCCCAGCGGGGCAGGCCCAGCTCCTCGGCGAGGCGGTGCTCGGCCGCGACCTGGTCGCGGATCGTCACCTGCGGGAAGCGGGAGCCGTAGGGCCGTCCGTCGGGAGCGGCGGAGCTCGGTCCGGTGCTGCCCTGGCAGCCGCCGAGCACGTTCGGGGCGATGACGAAGTACCGGTCGGTGTCGATCGGCCGCCCGGGGCCGACGATCTCCTCCCACCAGCCGGGCGTCGGGTGCGACGGCCCGGCCGCGCCGCGCACATGGGAGTCGCCGGTCAGGGCGTGGAGGACGAGGACGGCGTTGCCGCGGTCTCGGTCGAGGGTCCCCCAGGTCTCGTAGGCCATCGTGACGTCCTCGAGCACCTCGCCGCTCTCGAGCGGCAGGGCGCCGATCGAGGTGAACCGTCGGTCTCCCGCGCCGCGGTCGGGGTGCCACGCCCCGAGCAGGGCGGGGGTCCCCGTGCGGTGCTCCGCCGCGGCGTGGGCGGCGGTCCCTCCGACGCCCTGCGGGTCGGTCGGGACGTCGGGGCCGCGGTGCTCTCCGAGGAGGGTCATCGGCAGCGTTCCTTCCTGCCCGGTGCGGTGCTCCCGGGCTCCCCCTCCCCTCAGGTGCTGGGCCACCAGGCGGGGAAGACGGGGGTGTCGGTCATTCTCGACAGCAAGGGTGCCAGAGTGGAGTCCGGTTCCCGATGCCGGAGCTCGTCGACGAGGCTCCCCGCGGTCGCGAAGCGGTGGTTCCACCAGGCGAGCAGGACCAGCAGAGCGGTCAGCGCCCGCCACGCAGGGCGCGCAGTGCCGCGCGCGGCGGGCCCCGCGGCATCGAGCGCCGCCGAGGCCACGCAGCGCATCTCCTCGAGCAGCACGTACACCCTGCCACCTGCGCAGACGTCCGGGTGAGGGCGTCTGGTGGGATCGGCGACGAGCTCCTGGAGGAGGGTCTCGCGGGCGATCGGCGGCGCCCCGCCGTGCTCGACCAGCTGGGCGAGGAGCTCCCAGTGGAGGCGGTCCACGGCGAGCGCCGCGAGCAGCTGCGCGATGTGTTCACACTTCGTCATCCCGTCCGCGCCGACAGCCCCCGGCCGGCCCCGCCGCAGGGCACGGAGGGCCGCGCCGGCCTCGGCGAGGAGGAGGCCGGGATCGGCGGCGGAGGCGAGGTCCGGGGGCGGCAGGTGCAGGGCGCGCCCGATCTCCTCGAGCAGCGGCTCGTGGCGGGCCTCCTGGGGGATGGCTCGCCCCGCCAGGACCGCGCGGGCCGCGGCCTGCGTCGCGGCGAAGTCGCGCAGCGGCCCGGCCGGCACGGCCAGGAGCTCCTCGTCCCCGCCCGTCGCCGCTCGGAGCTCCCAGCGGCGTCCGTCGGCGGCGCCGCGGAGGCTGAGCAGCTGCGCCCCGCCCGGGCCGAGCGCGGCGGCGGTGGCGGCCACGAGGCCGCCGGCGCGGGCGAGCACCTCGCGCACCAGCGGCTCGAGCACGCTCTGCCGGCCATCGCCGATCACGATCAGGGCGTGCATCCCCTCCGCTCCCCGCTCGGCGACGAGGCGGACATGGCGGCGGAGGTTCTCGCCTCCGCACGGAGCGAGGAGGTCGTGCAACGAGGACCGGGTGATCAGGGACGGACGGCCCGGTGCCGCGGTGCCGGACAGGAGCAGGCAGTCCGCGGGGGCCTCGTGCAGGCTGAGCCGCGCCTCGGCGAGGAGCTCGGCGGGGTCGTCGGCCGCACCCAGGTGGCGGCCGGGATCGGCGGGGGTGATATGCGTCGTCATGCCCCGACCCTGCGCGATCGGGCGGCCGAGCGGGCGGGCAGGGGCCGCTCTGGGGACGGAGCCCCGGTGGGGAGGAACGGTCCCGTCCCGCCCGGGCGTGCGCGGGAGGTCCCACGCGGGAGGTCCCAGGCGTGCATGGGAGGATCAGGGGCACCCGTGCGAAAGGACCCCTCGATGACCGCTGCCTCGCCGACTCCCCCCGCCGCTCGCCTCTCGGATCTCGACGCGCTGCTCGTCTCCCGGATCGAGGAGGTCACGTCCGCCGAGCTCTCCGAGCGCAGGGCGCAGCTGGGGCGGATCTCGACGGAGAGCGCGGCGCTGGTGGACGACCTCGAGGCCTTCCTCGAGGGCGGGAAGCTGCTCCGTCCCCGGTTCTGCTTCTGGGGCGGGGTCGCGGCGCTCCGCCGGGAGCCGACGGCAGAGGAGGTGGAGGCGCTCGCGAGGCTGGGCGCGGCGATCGAGCTCGTGCAGGCGGCGGCGCTGCTCCACGACGACGTGATCGACCACTCCCCCGTGCGGCGGGGACGCCCGGCGCAGCATGTCCGGGCCCAGCGCTCGCACGAGGCCGCCGGGCTCTCCGGCTCCGCCGAGGAGTTCGGCGTCGCGGTCGCGATCGTGCTCGGCGACCTCGCCCTGACCTGGGCGGAGCAGATCGCAGCGGCGATCCCGGGTCCCGCCGCGCGCGTCGCGGCGGCCCGCGCCGAGTTCGAGGCCATGCGCACCGAGGTGATGTCCGGGCAGCACCTCGACATCCTCCATCAGGCGGGCGGCTTCGCCTCCGCCCCCGATGCGGAGCAGGCCGCGCTCTCGGTGATCCGCTGGAAGACGGTGCCGTACACCGTGCTGCGGCCCGTGCGGATGGGGGCGGCGCTGATGGGCGCCCAGCAGCCGGAGCTCGAGGCGCTCTCCAGCTGGGCGATCGAGGTGGGGACCGCGTTCCAGCTGCGCGACGACCTGCTCAGCGTGGTCGGGGACCAGGACGCCACCGGCAAGCCGATCGGCGGCGACATCGTCGAGGGCAAGCGCACCGTGCTCCTGGCCCGCACCGAGGCCGCGGCCGACGCCGAGGGACAGCGCCTGCTCTCGCGCGTGGTCGGCGATGCCGAGGCGGACGAGGCGGCCGTCCACGCCGTGCACGAGCTCATGGTCGCGACGGGGGCCGTCGCCTCGGTCGCCGCCGACGTGCGCGCTCGCGCCGCCCGGGGCCGGGAGCTCCTGGAGGCCGCCGAGGGGCTGGGAGAGCTGGGCCGCGCCGGGCTCGAGGCCCTCGCAGTGCGTGCGACGGACGTCGACTCGCTGCGGGCCTGAGGCCGGCGCCGACCGGGACGGGACGTCCCGGTCGGCCTGCCAGGCGGCGACTCAGAGGGCGAGGGCGAGCGCCCGGCGGCGCACCTCGCCGCGCTGGCCCCGGCGGAGGTGGTCGATGGGACGGCCGGGGAGCGAGTCGTCCTCCTCGAACAGCCAGGCCAGCAGCTCCGCGTCCTCGAAGCCGCCGTCGCGCAGCACGGTGATCGTGCCGGGCAGGTGCGGGGTGATCTCGCCGTCCTTGAGCAGCAGCGCCGGCACCATGCGCACCACGGGATCCCCGCGCCGCACGGCGACCAGCTGGCCCTCCTCGATGAGGCGGCGGACGCGCGAGACCTCGACGTCGAGATGCTCGGCGACGTCGGGGAGGGTGAGCCATTCGGTGATGAGGGTGTCCAGGTCGTTCACGGGACCAGAGTGCCACGGCTCCGGCGGCCCGCGCATCCCGTCGACCTCGTCACTGTGCCGCGCGCCGCGTGTGTCGTTCCCCGTTGCGAGGCCCCTCGCCCCATAGATTCGGACACGTGAGCTCGGCGACGTCGACTTCCCCCGGCATCAGCCTGCTCCTCGACGACCGCTACCGGGTCGAGGAGCCGATCGCGCGCGGCGGAATGGCGACCGTGCACCGCGGGCACGACCAGCGGCTGGACCGCGTCGTGGCCCTGAAGATCATGCATCCCCATCTCGCGATGGACGAGGACTTCCGCCGTCGCTTCGGACGGGAGGCGCGCTCCGCCGCCCGCCTCGCCCACCGCAACGTCGTCGGCGTCTTCGACCAGGGCGAGGACGAGGACCGCATCTACCTCGCCATGGAGCTCATCGAGGGCGAGACGCTGCGCGCCCGGATCGTGGAGCGCGGACGCCTCACCGTCGGCGAGTCCCTCGAGATCACCGCGCAGGTGCTGGAGGCGCTGGTCGCCGCGCACGGGGCCGGGATCGTCCACCGCGACATCAAGCCCGAGAACATCCTGCTGGACCGGCAGGACACCGTGAAGGTCGCCGACTTCGGGCTCGCCCGCGCGATCGGGGCGAACAACTCCTCCACCGGCGCCGCCCTCCTCGGCACCGTCGCATACATCAGCCCGGAGGTGGTCACCCGCGGCGAGGCCGACGAGCGCAGCGACCTCTACTCCCTCGGCGTGGTCCTGTTCGAGATGCTGACCGGACGGCAGCCCTTCCGCGGCGAGCAGCCGGTGCACATCGCCTTCCAGCACGTCCACGAGGACATCCCCGCGCCCTCGACGCTGGTCTCCGGCATCCCCCGCCCTCTGGACTCCCTGATCACCTGGGCCTGCGCGCGCGGGGTCGAGCAGCGCCCCGCCTCCGCCGCGGACCTGCTGAAGGCGGTGCGGGAGCTCCTCCGCACGCTCCCCGCGGCGGTGCTCGCCGCCCGGCCCGAGGAGATCGAGCCGAGCGACACCGGCGACGTCCCCCGCCCCACCTCCTCGCTGGACGAGGTCGCGGCCGACATCTCCCGCGGCCCGCGCGTCTTCGCGCCCGGCGGCGCCGATGCCGAGACCACCGAGCCCGCCGCCGCCGACGACGACGGCGGGGAGGCGGAGGACGAGGACGGGACGGACGCCGAGGAGCCCGAGGGCACCGCCGCCGAGGAGGACGAGAGGACGCGCAGCCTCGTCGTGCGCGCTCCCCGGGCCCGGCGCGGACGGCACCTGCCCGTCGGCGCGCGCCGTCGCTCCCGGCCGATGGCCGCGCTCGCCGCGCTGAGCCTCGTGGCCGTGCTGGCGGGCGGGGCGTGGACCGGCGCCGACTGGTATCTCGAGACCGGCCCCGGCGCCGACCGGACCGTCCCGCTCGTCACCGGCACCCCGCTGCAGGACGCGGAGGCGGAGCTGACCGCCTCCGATCTCACCGTGCGGACCCAGGAGCGCTTCGACGACACGGTCCCGGCCGGGCACGTGATCTCCGCGGAGCCCTCGACCGGCACCACCCTGAAGAAGGGCAGCGACGTCCACCTCGTGGTCTCCAAGGGGGTGGAGACCTTCCCCGTCCCCGCGCTCGAGGGCACCGGCCTCGAGGAGGCGCGCGAGCAGGTCGAGGCGCTCGGTCTCGAGCTGGTCGAGGACGAGGCGGAGTACTCCGAGACCGTCCCCCAGGGCGTGGTGATCTCCCAGTCGGCCGACGCCGAGGCGCTCCCCGAGGGCGGCGAGGTGCACGTGGTCGTCTCGCAGGGCCGTCAGCCGCTGGCCGTGCCGGACCAGACCGGCGCCCCCGCGGCCTCGGCGCGCTCCACCCTCGAGGCGGCCGGCTTCCGGGTCACCAGTGCGGAGGCGCACTCCCCGTCGGTCCCGAAGGGCTCGGTGATCTCGCAGTCCCCCGCCTCCGGCACCCTGCACCGCGGGGACACCGTCCACATCGTCACCTCCCTCGGCCCGGAGATGGTCACGGTCCCGGACGTCTTCAAGAAGCCCGAGGCCGAGGCCCGCTCCGCCCTCGAGGCGGCCGGGTTCACGGTCGAGGTCGTCCACGACAAGGGCGAGCCGGTCTTCGGCCAGGTCTACGAGCAGACCGCCGCGGCGGGAAGCCAGCAGGCCAAGGGCTCGACGATCACGATCAAGGTCTTCTGAGCCCGCAGCCCGGGTGCCCGGGGTCCGGCGCTCCCGCCTCCCGCGCACGACGACGGCGCCGCCCCGATCGGGGCGGCGCCGTCGTCGTCGGGCTGCCGGGTGCGCGAAGCCGCTCAGCGGCGGGAGAGCATCTCCGCGACGAGGAAGGCGAGCTCGAGGGACTGCTGATGGTTCAGCCGTGGGTCCACGAGGGTCTCGTAGCGGCGGGTGAGGCCCTCCTCGTCGATCTCCCCGGTGCCGCCCAGCACCTCGGTGACGTCGTCGCCGGTGAGTTCCATGTGCAGGCCCGCCGGGATGGTGCCGAGCTCCTGGTGCACCTCGAAGAAGCCCACGACCTCGTCGAGGATGTCCTCGAAGCGTCGGGTCTTGTAGCCGTTGGAGGAGGTGATGGTGTTGCCGTGCATCGGGTCCGTCACCCAGGCGACCTGGGCGCCGGAGTTCCGCACGCCCTCGACCAGCGCCGGGAGCCGGTCACGGATCTTCCCGGCGCCCATGCGGGTGATGAAGGTGAGACGGCCCGGCTCACGCTCGGGGTCGAGGCGGTCGATCAGGCGCAGCGCGTCGTCGAGGGAGGCGTCGGGGCCGAGCTTCACACCGATCGGGTTGCGCAGACGGGACATGAACTCCACGTGCGCGCCGTCGAGCTGACGGGTGCGCTCGCCGATCCACAGGAAGTGGCCCGAGCAGCCGTAGATCTCGCCGGTGCGGGAGTCGATGCGGGAGAGCGCCTCCTCGTAGTCCAGCAGCAGTGCCTCGTGGGAGGCGTAGAACTCCACGACCTTCAGCGCGTCGAAGTCCGCGCCGATGGCGTCCATGAAGCGCACGGCCTTGTCGATCTGCCCCGCGAGCTCCTCGTAGCGGTCGTAGCCGACGCCCGAGGAGGTGAAGCCGCGGTTCCAGGAGTGGACCTCGCGGAGGTCTGCGAAGCCGCCGTTCGTGAAGGCGCGCAGGAGGTTCAGCGTGGAGGCGCTGGTGGTGTACGTCTTCCACAGGCGGCGCGGATCCGGGATCCGGGCCTCCTCGGTGAAGGCGTGCTCGTTGACCGCGTCGCCGCGGTAGGTGGGCAGGGTGACGCCGTCGCGGGTCTCCTCGTCGGCGGAGCGGGGCTTGGCGAACTGTCCGGCCATCCGGCCCATCTTCACCACCGGCACGGAGGCGCCGTAGGTGAGCACGGCCGCCATCTGCAGGATGGTGCGGATCTTGTTGCGGATGCGATCCGCGGTGGAGTCCGCGAAGGTCTCGGCACAGTCGCCGCCGGCGAGGAGGAAGGCCTCGCCGCGGGCCGCGGCGGCGACGCGCTCGCGCAGCACGTCGACCTCGCCGGCGAAGACCAGCGGCGGCGCGGCGCGCAGGTCGTCGAAGACCTGGGCGCGGGACCGCTCGTCGGGCCACACGGGCTGCTGCACGCGCGGGAGCTCGCGCCAGGCGCCGAGCGCCGCCAGGCCGTCATCGGCCGAGGACAGCGAGAAGTCGTGGGCGCGGGCGGGGGCGTCGGGGCTGAATGGAGTCACGCCGACAGGGTAGCCAGTTCCGCACGGGTGCGTGCGCAGGGACCGATCGCCGGGCAGTGCGCGGCCCGTCGCGGGCACGGCGCGGGCCGGGCGAGAGCCCGTCACGGGCTCAGCGCCGTCGGCGCCGCGTCCCCGCGGGTTTCGCGGCGGCCTGCTCCGCGCGCAGCCGGCGCTTCACGTCGCTCGCGTACTCCGGGGCCCGCTCCTGCCCGGAGAGCGCGGCGATCCGGTCCATGACCTCGTCGGTCACGGCGCGCAGCCGTGTCGCCTCGTCGGCTCCGGGATGGCGGGCGACCACCTCCGCCGGATCGATCGGCGCCCCGACCTCCACATGGATGCGGGGTCGGCGGCGCGGGAAGTACTTCCGTCCCCGCTGCGCCTCGAAGGCGCCGATCATCGCGACCGGCACGATCGGTGCCTCGGCGGCGAGGGCGAAGCGCGCCACCCCGGTCTTCCCGCGATGCAGCCGGCCGTCGGGACTCCGGGTCCCCTCGGGATAGATGCCGAGCACGTCGCCGCGGGAGAGCACCTCGAGCCCCGCCTGGATCGCGGTGCGCGCGGCCCCGCCGCCGCTGCGGTCCACGGGCATCACGTGCAGCCCTCGCATCACCGCGCCGGCCAGCCGCGCGATCGGCGAGCGGCCGGAGAAGATGTCGGACTTGCCCAGGAAGTGCACGCTGCGCCGCACCTGTCCGGGAAGGAACACGGTATCGGCGTAGGTGAGATGGTTCGACGCCAGGATCACCGGTCCCTGCTCGGGGATGTTCTCGTGGCCGCTGAGCGTCGGCGCCCACACGGCCCTCACCACCGCCATGACGAAGGGCTTGGCGATCTCGTACAGCACGTCGGCCCTCCTGCGGGCGCTCGAGGACGGGGCGATGATGCCCCGTGCGGAAGCGGATGCGACGATGTCCCCATGGCGTTCAGCGAACTGTCCCGGCCGTGGCGCGCGCGGGGTCACTCTAACCCGCGCGGCGGGCTCCTCCTGTGCCACGGGTTCACCGGCTCGCCGCAGTCGATGCGTCCCTGGGCGGAGCACCACGCCGCTCTCGGCTGGGAGGTCGAGCTGCCGCTGCTGCCCGGCCATGCGCGCACTGAGCAGGACCTCGCGCGCACCAGCTGGCAGGACTGGTACGAGTGCGTGCGCGAGGCGGCGCTGGAGCTGTCCGGCACGCTCGGGCCGATCGCGGTGGGCGGGCTGTCGATGGGCGGGAACCTCGCCCTCGCGCTCGCCGAGGACGAGGAGCTCGCCGGGGCGATCTCCGCCGTGGTCGCGGTGAACCCGGGGATGACGCTGCCCCGGATCGCGGCCGCGGCCGATCTGATCGCCCCGGTGGTGCGCACCCTGCCCGGGATCGGGTCGGACATCGCGCGCGAGGACGCCTCCGAGGAGGCGTACGAGCGGATGCCGGTGCGCGCCGTCGGCCAGCTGAGCCGGCTGTTCCGCCGCACCCGCGAGGGCCTCGGCGCCGTCGAGGCGCCGCTGCTGCTGGCGACCTCCCGCGTGGACCACACCGTCCCGCCCTCCGACAGCGATCTCGTCGCCGCACGGGTCCGCGGGCCCGTCGAACGGCTCTCGCTCACCCGGAGCCACCATCTGGCGACGCTCGACTACGACGCCCCGCTGCTGTTCGAAACCTCGGCCCGGTTCCTGGACGCCCATGTCCCGTTCCCCGAGGGGTCCCGATGACCGGGGAGGACGGCCGCTCCCCCGAGCCCCGCGACGTCGACGCGGAGTTCGCCCGGATGCTGCGCGACGAGGGGCTCGCGCTCGGCCCCGGCAGGGCGCCGCGCGAGCCGGCCGCGCCGGAGGACGAGGACGGCCCCGGCCGCTTCGCCGCCGAGGAGGACGAGGACGGGCCGCCGACCGAGGAGGCCCTGCAGGAGTCCCGTCGACGTGCCCGGGAGGCGCATCCCTCGAGGGGGCCGCGGGACGCTCCGCCGCGCGAGCTCGACGACGACGAGGTGCTCTACGGCGACTTCGACCCGCCGGACCCGGACCTCCCCCAGCCCTCCTCCGCGGTGCTGTGGTCGTGGACCGCGCTGCTCGGCGGCTTCGTGCTCCTGCTCGCCGTGACGCTCTCGGACTCGCTGCCTTCCGTGCTCGGATGGGCCGGCGGCGCCGCGGCGCTCGGCGGGATGGTCTCGCTGCTGCTGCGGCTGCCGCGCCGCCCCCGCGACGAGGGGGACGACGGCGCCGAGGTCTGAGCCGGCCCCCCGCCGGCCCGGCTGCGCTCCCCGCCTGCGCGGCT
>DHCFD07801__coassemble_1712_pt1 | contig 11533 bp, 8 predicted proteins | sample DHCFD07801__metabat2_low_PE_007 | metagenome-assembled genome bin DHCFD07801 | reverse complement strand
CCGCGGGGGACCGGGCCTTCGAGTTCGTCAAGGCCGCCGCCTCCGGGGACGCCGAGGGCGCCTGCGCGCTGGCCCTGGACCCCACCACCGGGAGCGGCATGAGCGGCTCGTCCGCCGAGTCGTGCGTCGCCGGGTACGAGGAGAGCGCCGAGGAGGAGGGCACGGCCTTCGATCCCTCGATCGCCGATGCCCTCGACCGCTCGATGGTGGAGACCAGCGACAACGGCGACGGCACGGTGGCCGTCAGCTTCATGGGCGAGGACGCCGGCATCTCGATGGTGCAGGGCGATGACGGCAAGTGGTACGTCAACTCCGCCGAGCTGATCTGAGCCGATCGGATCCGCGCCGAGCAACGCGGACGTCATGCGCCCCGGCCTCCCTCAGGAGACCGGGGCGCATCCCGTCCGGGGGAGCCCGGAGCCCGCACCGGGCCGGGGACCTGAGGCAGACTGGCCCCATGGGACATCTCCATGACGACGTCATCCGCACCGTCTCCGACAAGGACGTGCGGTTCATCCGGCTGTGGTTCAGCGACATCGCGGGGACGCTGAAGTCGATCGCGATCTCGCCGGCGGACCTCGAGATCGCCTTCACCGAGGGCATCGGCATCGACGGCTCCACGATCGAGGGCCTCACCCGCAGCTACGAGTCCGACATGATCCTGCGCCCGGACCCCGCGACCTTCGAGCTGCTGGCCTGGCGCGGCGAGACCAACGCGACCGGCCGCATGATGTGCGACGTCCTCACCCCCGACGGCGAGCCCGCGGCCTCCGATCCGCGCCGCGTGCTGAAGGATGCCCTCGCCCGCGCTGAGGAGAAGGGGCTGGAGTTCTACACCCACCCCGAGATCGAGTTCTACCTCTTCGAGCAGCCCTACGAGGAGGGCTCCCCGCTGCGGCCGGTGGACCAGGCCGGCTACTTCGACCACGTCCACCGCGGCCAGGGCCAGGACTTCCGCCGCTCCGCCATCCAGCACCTGGAGGCGATGAACATCCAGGTCGAGTTCTCCCATCACGAGAACGGTCCGGGTCAGAACGAGATCGACCTGCGCTACGCCGACGCGCTCACCACGGCCGACAACATCGTCACCCTTCGCACCGTGGTCAAGGAGGTGGCGCTGTCGATGGGGCAGGTCGCCTCGTTCATGCCCAAGCCGATGATCGACCACCCCGGATCCGGCATGCACACCCACCTCTCCCTCTTCCAGGGCGGGAAGAACGCCTTCCACGAGCCGGGTGCCGAGTACGGCCTCTCCCGCACCGGTCGCCAGTTCATCGCCGGGCTGCTGCGCCACGCCCCCGAGTACGTGGCGGTGACGAACCAGTGGGTGAACTCCTACAAGCGGCTCTGGGGCGCGCAGGAGGCGCCGAGCTACATCTGCTGGGGGCACAACAACCGCTCCGCGCTGGTGCGCGTCCCCTTCCACAAGCCCACCAAGACCACCTCCTCCCGGGTCGAGTTCCGGGGACTGGACTCCTCGGCGAACCCCTATCTCGCCTTCGCGGTGCTGCTCGCGGCCGGGATGGCCGGGGTCGAGGGCGGCTACGAGCTGCCCGAGGGCGCGGAGGACGCGGTCTGGGAGCTCACCGAGCGGGAGCGCCGCGCCATGGGCATCGAGCCGCTGCCCACCGACCTGTTCCGCGCCCTGGAGGTCTTCGAGGGCTCCGAGCTGATGGCGGACACGCTCGGCGAGCAGGTCTTCGAGTACTTCCTCCGCGACAAGCGCGAGGAGTGGCAGCGCTATCGCGAGCAGGTGACCGACCACGAGCTCCGCTCGACCTTCAGCCGGGTCTGACGGGGACGCCGTGAACGCCGCGACACCGCCCGAGGAGCACGGCTCCCCGGAGCAGGAAGCACCGACCGCACCGACTGCGCCGTCGTCCGAGCCCGCACCGCCCGAGCAGTCCGGTGCGAGCGAGGAGCCGGCGACCACCACCGGCGCCCTCGCCCGCCTCGGCTTCAGCCGCACCGACCGCGTCAGCCGCTTCCTCTCCGAACCGGCGCTGCGAGGTCTCGGCGATGGGGCCGCGGAGGCCCTCGGCGCGACGGCCGACGGGGACGACGCCGTCCTCGGCCTGCTGCGCCTGGCGGAGTCCGCCCGGGAGGCCGGACAGGACGCCCTGCTCGAGGAGTTCCTCGCCGGGGTGGGCACCGCCGGCACCCCGGGGCACCGGCTGATCCGCCTGCTCGGCGTCTCGGTCGCGCTCGGCGACGTGCTCGCCCGCCACCCCGAGCGGCTCGAGCTCCTGCGCGAGGGGGACGACGAGCTCGCGGTCCCTGCCGCCGCCGTGCGCGAGGCGCTGCTGGAGGCCGTCGGCGCCGATCCGGCGGCCGAGGTGCCCGTGGCGGGCTCCGGCGGCCGCGAGGAGCGCGACGCGCTGCGCGCCGCCTACCACCTGCGCCTGGCCCAGATCGCCGCGGCCGACGCCGTCGCCGCCGACCCCGCCGCCCTCCAGCCCCGCGTCTCCGTCGCGATCAGCGACCTCGCCGATGCCGCCCTCGAGGCGGCCTCCGCGATCGCCCGCGCCACCGTGGAGGGGCACGAGCAGGTGCGCTGGTCCGTCATCGCGATGGGCAAGACCGGCGCGCGGGAGCTCAACTACATCTCCGACGTCGACGTCATGCACGTCGTCGCCCCCGCGCACGAGGACTGCGACGAGGAGGACGTGATCACGATCGGGGCCGCGCTGGCGAGGGAGCTCGCCCGCGCCTGCTCCGAGCGCACCGCCGAGGGCTCGCTGTGGCAGGTGGACGCGAACCTGCGCCCCGAGGGCAAGGACGGCCCGCTGGTGCGCACCCTGGACTCCTACCGCCGCTACTACACCGAATGGGCGAAGTCCTGGGAGTTCCAGGCGCTGCTGAAGGCCCGCGCCGCCGCCGGCGACCGTGACCTCGGCGCCGCCTACGAGGAGATGGTCGAGCCGTGGGTGTGGCAGGCCTCGACCCGCGAGGGCTTCGTCGAGGACACCCGGGCGATGCGCCGCCGCGTCGTCGCCCACATCCCTCGCGCCGAGGTGGACCGCAACATCAAGCTCGGCCCCGGCGGACTGCGGGACGTCGAGTTCACCGTCCAGCTGCTGCAGATGGTGCACGGCCGCGCCGACGAGCAGCTCCAGGGCCGCTCCACCCTCGACTCCCTCGCCCGGCTCGGCGAGGGCGGCTACATCTCCCGCACCCACGTCGCCGAGATGGACGAGGCCTACCGCTTCCTGCGCTGCGTCGAGCACCGCCTCCAGCTGCACCGCCTGCGCCGCACCCAGGTGCTGCCCACCGCCGCCTCGGACCTGCGCCGCCTCTCCCGCAGTCTGGGCCTCGGCCCCGACGAGTTCGCGAAGCGCTACCAGCGCACCCGGCGACGCGTCCGCCAGCTGCACGAGGAGATCTTCTACCGACCGCTGCTGCTGACCGCCTCGCAGCTGTCCGACGGGGAGATCGCGCTGAGCGCCGAGGACGCCCAGGCGCGCCTGGCCGCGATCGGCTATCGCGACCCCGGCCGGGCGCTCGCGCACATCTCCTCCCTGACCGAGGGGATCTCCCGCCGCGCCAGGATCCAGCGCCAGCTGCTCCCGGCGATGCTCGAATGGTTCGCCGACGGGATCGACCCGGACCTGGGACTGCTCGCCTTCCGCCGCCTCTCCGACGAGATCGGCTCCGCCCACTGGTACATGGGGCTGCTGCGCGACTCCGGTCTCGCCGCCAAGCGGCTGACGAAGGTGCTGGCCGCGAGCAGGTACGTCGGCGTGGAGCTCGAGCGGATCCCGGAGGCGGTGCGCTGGCTCGCCCGCGACGAGCAGCTGCGCCCCCTGTCCCGCGACGTGCTGGGCCGGGAGTTCCTCGCCGTGATCACCCGCGTGGACACCGTCGAGGAGGCGCGGGACGTGCTGCGTCGAACCCGCAGCCGTGAGCTGCTGCGGATCGCGCTCGCCCATCTCACGGACGTCGCCTCCGCCGCGGAGGTCGCCCATGCCCTCACCGACCTCGCCGAGGCGGTGCTCGAGGCCGGGCTGCTGGTCGCCTATCACGTCGTGGCCCGCGAGCGGAAGGTGGTCGGCGAGGAGGCCGAGCCGCTGGACGGCGTCGACGAGGTCGACGAGACCACCGCTCAGGAGCTGCGCGAGCGACGCTCGGATCCCGCGCGGGCACTCGGCGTGGAGCTGGCGATCATCGCCCAGGGCAGCTTCGGCGCCCGGGAGATGGGCTACTCCTCCGATGCGGACGTGCAGTTCATCGCCGTGGACCGCGGCGCCGGCAGCGACACCGTCGAGATCACGAACGCCGTCGCCACCCAGATCCAGAAGATCCTCAACGCCCCCGTCGCCCGCTCCGACATGAAGGTCAGCGCCGATCTGCGCCCCGAGGGGAAGGTCGGCCCGCTCACCCGCACCGCCGAGTCCTGGATCGACTACCTCCGCCGGGACGCCGAGACCTGGGAGAAGCAGGCGCTGCTGCGGGCCCGCGTGGTCGTCTCCTCCGAGGCCCTCGGCGAGCGGCTGACCGAGGAGATGGACCGCCACCGCTATCCCGGAGGGGGGCTGGAGGAGCAGGACCGTCGGGCGATCACGCGCATGAAGGCACGGGTGGAGTCCGAGCGTCTGCCCCGCAACGCCGACCCCTCCCGGCATCTCAAGCTCGGACGCGGCGGGATGACCGACGTCGAATGGTGCACGCAGCTGCTCGCCCTCGAGCACGGCCACGAGGTCGAGGGCCTGCGCACCACCTCGACCCTCGCCCAGCTCGAGGCCGCGGTCGCCGCCGAGCTGCTCGAGGGGCGCGAGGCCGAGGAGCTGCGGGCCGCCTGGACGCTCGCCTGGCAGCTGCGGCGCGGGCTGTTCCTGTGGAAGGGGCGCGAGGGGGAGGTGCTCCCCAGCGACCGGAACGACCTGCGGGCCCTGGCCCTGCTCATCGACGGCGAGGACGCGACCGCGGCGGAGCTCGAGGACCGCTATCTCAAGGTCACCCGCCGCTCCCGCACCCTCGCCGAGCAGATCATCTTCGGCGAGGACGGCTGAGCCGACCCGCCGACGTGAGACGCGCCCGCCCCCGGCGCGTCGGCCCCTCCCCGGACAGGCCTGGGGCGGCCGAGCGCGTACCGTGGGAGGCTGTCCGCCCGCGTCGCCCCGCGCGACCCCCGCACCCCTCCGAGGACCGATGACCACCCCCTCCCTGAGCGCAGACACCCCGCGCGGCCGCATGTACCGCCTCGAGCCCGAGGGCCCGCTGATGTACCCCTCGATCACCACCGTGGCGGGGATGCGCGCCAAGGACTTCCTGCAGGGCTGGTACGCGACCATGGCCTCGAAGCGGGCGCTGGACATGTACGCCTGGCTCGAGCGGAACCCGGATCGCGCCGCGTCGGAGATCTCCCGCGTCACCCGCGACCGCTGGGGCACCCAGAAGAAGATCGCCGCGGCCGCGCCGGAGTACACCGCCGCCGCCTCGGACTTCGGCACCCTGGTCCACTCCGCCTGCGAGGACTGGGGCACCAGCGGCACACGGCCCGACGCCGACCACATCGGCGGGATCATCGAGCGGATGCGCACCGGCTCCGGCGCCTTCGCGACGGAGAAGGACCTCCGCGGCCTCGTCGCCCGCGCCGAGGTGCGACTGGACGGCTACGCCCGCTTCCTCGACGACTTCCAGCCCGAGTTCGTGGAGGTCGAGCAGACGGTCGTGAACCACTCTGTCGGCTACGCCGGCACCACCGATGCGATCGTGAGGATCGGGAACACGCTGCTCAGCGCCGACATCAAGACCTCGAAGAAGGTGCGCGGCGACTACGCGCTGCAGGGGGTGGCCGTGTGCCGTGCCGAGCTGCTGCTCGACGACGACGGCTCCACCCGCGAGATGCCGGAGCTGACCGGAGCGTTCATCATCCACCTCCCCGAGGCGGGCGGCTACCAGGCCGTGCCGCTGAGGACGGGGGAGGAGGAGTTCGAGGTGTTCCGGGCGCTGCGCGCGGCATGGTCGTTCGAGCCCGACGAGTGCGCGCTCGAGCCCGCCGCCGACCCCAAGGGCCTCGTGCTCTCGCTGCTGCGCACCAAGGGCGGGCTCGACGCGCTGGGCTGAGAATCTCAGGCCGTCCACCGCCGCGCGCCGGTCCCCTCGGGGCCGGCGCGCTCGCATCTCCGGACGAGTAGTCCCTTGCCATGCATTGAACACACGTATAGTGTGTTGAACGTCAGTTCAACGCAGGGTCCGCGCGCTCCCGCGGAGCGGGCCCGATGCCCGAGGAGAGCCGCATGGCCGAGCCCGCCCCCGCCGACGAGCGGATCCTCCGGGCCGCGATGCGACGCTTCGCCGTCGACGGCCTGGGCGCCCCGCTGCGCGCCGTCGCACAGGACGCCGGGGTCAGCGCGGGCCTGATCATCCACCACTTCGGCTCGCGCGAGAAGCTCCTCGAGGCCTGCGACCGGCGCGTGCTCGAGGTGACGGTGGAGCAGAAGCGCACCGCGCTCTTCGGCGGGGCCGGGGCGATGCTCGCCCAGATGGCCGCCGTCGAGGAGTTCGCGCCTGCGGCGGGCTACGTGCTGCGACGGCTCCAGGCCGGAGGCCCGCTCGCCGAGCGGCTGATCGAGGAGTTCGTCCGCAGTGCGGCCGGCTACGTCGAGGAGGGCGTCGAGGCCGGGGTGATCAGCCCCAGCCGCTTCCCGGAGGCCCGGGCGCGAGCGCTCGTGCACATGGCGCTGGGCTCGCTCGTCCTCCAGCTGCCCGGACAGCACGCGCCGATGGACCTCGAGGAGCTGCCGAGCTGGATCCGCGAGTACACCGACTCCCTGATGCTCCCCCTGCTGGAGCTCTACACGACACCGCTGCTGACCGATTCGACCCTGCTGGACACCTATCTCGCCGGGCACGAGGCGGGGGACGCCGACGGCGCGGCCGAGGCCTCCGCCGGGCCCGGCAGCCCCGGCTCGTCCTGCTCGGAGGACGTCCCACCCGGCGGCTCCGACGACACCGATCCGCACACCGACAGGAGCACCGCATGACCTCCGACGACGCGGCAGTCCACGTCCGCGACCTCACCAAGACCTTCGGCGCCACGAGGGCGCTGGACGGCTTCGACCTCACCGTGCCCCACGGCGAGGTGACCGGCTTCCTCGGCCCCAACGGCGCGGGCAAGTCCACCACCATCCGCGTGCTGCTGGGCCTGCTGAGGGCGAGCTCCGGGACGGCCCGCGTCCTCGGCAAGGACCCCTGGAGGGACGCCGTCGCGATCCACCACCGCCTCGCCTACGTCCCCGGCGACACGAACCTCTGGCCCGGCCTGACCGGCGGGGAGGCGATCGACGTGCTCACCCGCGGCGAGAGCGGGGAGCGCCACCGCCGCCGACGCGAGGAGCTGATCGAGCGCTTCGAGCTCGACCCCACCAAGCGCGCCCGCACCTACTCCAAGGGCAACCGCCAGAAGGTCGCGCTCGTCGCCGCGCTCTCCCGCGACGTGGACCTCTACATCATGGACGAGCCCACCTCCGGCCTCGATCCGCTGATGGAGGCGATCTTCACCGACGAGGTCGCCCGCCTGCGCGCCGACGGTCGCACGGTGCTGCTCTCCAGCCACATCCTCGCCGAGGTCGAGAAGCTCTGCGACACCGTCACCATCATCCGCGCCGGGAAGGCGGTGGAGTCCGGCACCCTCGCCGAGCTGCGCCACCTCACCCGCTCCACCGTCGCCGCGACGACCGACGCCGATCCTGCGCCGCTCACCCGGCTCGACGGGGTCCACGACCTCGTCGCCGAGAACGGGCGGCTCCGCTTCGACGTGGACGACCGGGCGCTGCACGACGTGCTCCCCGTGCTCACGGCCCTCGGCGTCACCGGGCTCACGATCACCCCGCCCTCCCTCGAGGACCTCTTCCTGCGCCACTACGGCGACGAGCTCGAGCCTGTGACCGAGGACGCGTCATGACCGCCGCGACCGCCGCCCCCACCCATCGCGGGCAGCGCCGCGCGGTCGGCCCGCTCACCGGGCTGCGCTCCCTGCTCCGCCTCCACCTCCGCCTCGCCCGGCGAGGCATCCTGATCTGGACCCTGGCCGTGCTCGTGCTCGTGCCCGCCTCGATCTACGCGATGGAGGACGTCTACCCCGATCAGGCCGCGCTCGACGCCCGCGCGACGCTGCTGGACAACCCCTCGGCCGTGATGATGACCGGCCCGTTCTTCGCCGCCGACCACTACACCTTCTGGGCCATGGTCGCCAACGAGCTGCTGCTCTACCTGCTCGTCCCGGCCGCGATCATGTCGATCCTGCTCACCGCCCGCCTCACCCGCGGCGAGGAGGAGTCCGGACGGCTCGAGCTGCTGCGCTCCCTGCCCACCGGCCGCCTCGCCCCGTCGGTCTCCGCCCTGCTGGTGGTGGCGCTGGCGAACCTCGCCCTCGGCGCCGCGGTGGCCTCTGGGATGCTGATCGGCGGGGGAGGGACGGCGGACTCGCTTGCGCTCGGGCTCGCGACCGCCCTGACAGGACTGGTCTTCGGCGCGGTCACCGCGGTCACCGCCCAGCTCACCGAGCACGCCGGCACCGCCTCCGGCACGGCGCTGGGGATCCTGGCGCTCTCCTTCATGGTGCGCGGCATCGGCGACGTGATCGAACGCGACGGCTCGTGGCTGTCCTGGTTCTCGCCGCTCGCCTGGGCGCAGCAGATGCGCGCTTTCGTGGACCTGCGCTGGTGGCCCCTGCTCGTCTCCCTCGCCGCCGTCGCCGTGCTGCTGGTGATCGCCGGCCGGCTCTCGCACCGCCGCGACCTGGGGGCCGGTCTCCGCCCTGCCGCCGCCGGACGCGCCGCCGCTTCGGCCGCGCTGCTCGCCCCGGGCGGCCTCACCCGGCGGCTGGTCGGCGGGACCCATCTGGCCTGGGGCATCGGACTGTTCCTCTTCGCGCTCGCCTTCGGCTCCCTCGCCAGCTCGCTCACCGACTTCGCGGAGAACCTCCCGGACCTGGCCGGCATGGCCCCGATCCGGCTCGACGACCTCACCGGCTCGTTCTCCGCCTTCGTGCTGATGATGCTCGCGATCGGCCCGGTCGCCCTCGCCGTCTCCGGGATGCTCCGGATGCGCACCGAGGAGACCGCGGGACGCCTCGCCGGCGTGCTCGTCGCCGGCACCTCCCGGGCGCGCCTGGCCGGACAGTGGTTCCTGGTCGTGCTCCTGGGCACCGCCGCGATGCAGGTGCTGCTCGGCCTCGGCGTCGGGATCGGCGTATGGAGCGCGACCGAGGACACGGCCTGGATCGGCGAGATGACCCTCGCGGCGCTCACCTATCTCCCCGCCGTCGCGCTGTATGCGGCGATCGCGCTCGCCCTCTACGGGCTCGGGTCCCGCCTCGCCCCTCTCGCCTGGCTGCTCGTGGTGTACACCGCGCTGGTCACCTTCCTCGGTCAGATGCTGGGCCTGCCGGACTGGGCCATGGACCTCTCGCCCCTGCAGCACATCGCCCTCGTGCCCTCCGAGGATCTCGAGGTGATGCCGCTCGTCGTGATGGGCGTCACCGCCGCGGCGCTGGCCCTGCTCGGGCTCGCTCTGCTGCGCCGCCGGGACCTCGCCGCCGGCTGAGGGCCGGTGGTCGTCGGGGTGGCGGCGCCCGCTCCGGGCGAGGAGACTCGGGGGTGAGCCCCGCGACGGCGCGGAGGCCGACGAGAGGAGCCGACCATGGCGAAGTACCTGATCTCCTTCCCCAGCAGCGCGATGAACCTGTCCGACGAGGAGCTCGCCGCCGCGTCCGAGGACTCCCATGCCGTGGTCCGCGAGGCGAAGGCCGCCGGGGTGTGGGTCTTCGGCGGCGGGATCGACGAGTCCGTGCCCCCGGTGATGGTCACCGGCAGCGGCAGTGTGCTGGAGACCACCTACGAGCAGACCCGCCGCATCGAGGGCGGGTACTCCGTGCTCGACGTCGCCACCCGCGAGGAAGCCCAGGAATGGGCACGCCGGATCGCCGTCGCGTGCCGCTGCGCCCAGGAGGTGCGGGTGTTCGGGGACGACCCGGAGAGCTGAGCCGGGGGAGCGGGCCCGGCCGCCGAAAACCGTCATGAGCAGGAGTGCAGGTAGACGACAAGTGACGGCCCGCTCTCCCTCGCCGTCGGCCACAGCGGCACGATCACCGTCACCCAGGCGTTCGCCGGGGCCGTGACCCAGGTCGACCGACGGGGCGAGCAGAGCCTCCGCTACCAGGTCCCCGATCCTGCCGGCGGAGGGATCTCCGGCGCCGCCGACGGCCGTCACGGCGCCACCTACCACCTCGAGACCACCGTCGGGGCGACCGGCCCCGAGAGCCAGGTGATCCGCGTGGACCGCGACGGCCACCGCACCGTCGTCAGCGACGACCTCTGGGCGCATGAGAAGGCGGACAACCCCGACGGCGACCAGACCTACGGCTTCACGGGTCTGGACGACCAGTGCGCCGCCGCGGTCACCGCCGTCGAGCAGTCGGCCCCGCCCGGCCCCGAGGGCGGCCCGATCCTGCTGAACGAGTACCCCGGCATCATCGAGTCCAACGCCTATCAGCTCACTGTCGACCGCGGCACCGCCTATGTCGCCGGTGCGGCGGCCAACGCGATCCTCGCCGTCGACCTGCGCACCGGCGAGATCTCCACGCTCGCCGTCATCCCCGGGAGCGCCGTGACCTTCACCGAGGAGCACAGGGCGTTCGCCGATGGCATGCTCGGGGGTGCCACACTGCCGGACTGCGTGGTAGGCGCGTCGTACACGCCCGAGCCCGTCCCGACCGATGTCGAGATCGGGAAGGACGGCAGGCTCTACGTCTCCACGCTGCAGGGCGCTCTCGGCGAGGCCTTCCCGCTCAGCACGGTCTATCGGGTCAGCCCCCGCTCCGGACACACCCGGGCGATCGCCGACCGCGGCATGCAGGGGACGACGGGCCTCGCCGTCGCCCCGAACGGCGACATCCTCGTCGCCGAGATGTTCGGCGACGAGATCTCCACGATCTCGCCCGGCCGTACGAGGGCACGCACCCTCTTCGAGGCCGCCTCGCCGGCCGACGTGGAGCTCGAGCGCGGCACCGTCTACGCCACCACCGGCGTGTTCGGCGAGGGCGGAGCCCCCGGAGACGGCGCCGTCGTCTCGTACCAGTACCGCTCCGGCCGCTGAGACCGCGCGGAGCACCGACGCGGAGACCCCCGTCCAGCCGGTCGGCGGGACGGGGGTCTCGTGCGGTGCGAGCGCTGTCGACTCAGATGTCGTAGTACAGCTCGAACTCGTGGGGGTGCGGGCGGAAGCGGAACGGATCGATCTCCGTGGTGCGCTTGAGCTCGATCCAGGTCGAGATGAGGTCCTCGGGGAACACGCCGCCCTCGGTGAGGTAGTCGTGATCGGCCTCGAGCGCGTCCAGCGCCGCGCCGAGGGACTCGGGCAGCTGCTGGATCTGGGCGTGCTCCTCCGGCGGCAGCTCGTAGAGGTCCTTGTCGATCGGCTCCGGCGGCTCGATCCGGTTGCGGATGCCGTCGATGCCGGCCATGAGCTGCGCGGCGAAAGCGAGGTACGGGTTCGCCGAGGGGTCAGGGGCGCGGAACTCGACGCGCTT
>DHCFD07801__coassemble_1687_pt1 | contig 11789 bp, 10 predicted proteins | sample DHCFD07801__metabat2_low_PE_007 | metagenome-assembled genome bin DHCFD07801 | reverse complement strand
CGAGGTCCTGGACGGCCTCGCGCATGGTGGCGAGGTCGACGACGCAGGGGACGCCGGTGAAGTCCTGCATGATCACGCGGGCGGGCGTGAACTGGATCTCGACGGACGGATCGGCCGTCGCGTCCCAGCCCGCGAGCGCACGGACGTGGTCGGCGGTGATGTTCGCCCCGTCCTCGGTGCGCAGCAGGTTCTCGAGCAGGATCTTGAGGCTGTAGGGAAGCTTCTCGGCGCCCTCGACGGCGTCGAGCGCATAGATCTCGTAGTCGGTGCCGCCGACCTCGAGCTTCTGCTTCGCGGCGAATGAGTCGACAGTGCTCATCGGACGCACTCCTTCGGTATGGGTTCGACCCCTCCATCGTAGGCGCGTCACCCGCGCACTGCAGGCGATCGCGCACCTCGGGGCCCGACGCGGAGGGCGCGGGTCGAGGAGGGGGTGCCGGGCGGGTCCCCGGCAAGTATCTTGAAGTCAAGATAAATCATACCACGCAGGACCCCATGGTCCTGACAGGGCGTCATCTGCGCCGGGCGCGTGTCGGCCCGGTCAGCCCGCGGAGCGCTCGAGGACCGCGACGGACTCGATGTGGTGCGTGTGCGGGAAGAGGTCGAAGGCGCGCAGGTCCTTGACCTGCCATCCCTTGCCCTCGATCGCGGCGAGGTCGCGGGCGAGGGTGGCGGGCTCGCAGGAGACGTACACGATGCGCTGGCGCACGGCGCCGGCGAGCAGCCCCATCAGCTCGACGCCCGCGCCGGCGCGCGGCGGATCCAGGACCACCGCGTCGACCCCGCCGCGGCGTGCGCGCACCCAGTCGGTGACATCGGCCGTGGCGGTGGAGACCTGCGGGAGGTCCTCGAGGTTCTGGGCGGCCAGCTGGGAGGCGCGGCGGTTGCCCTCGACGGAGACGACCGAGCCGCCCGTGCCCACCTGCTCCGCGGCGACCGCGGCGAAGACGCCGACGCCGCCGTAGAGGTCCCAGGCGCTGCCGCCCCGCGGGGCGTGCAGGGCGGAGTCGACGACCTCGGTGAGCAGCTCCGCGGCCCGGCGGTGGGACTGCCAGAAGCCGGTGGCGCTGACGGTGAACATCCGCTCGCCCAGGCGCTCGTGGACGGTGCCGTCGCCGCGCAGCGGGACGAGACCGCGGCCGGTGCGGACCGCGACGTCGGCGTCGCCCCAGCTCTCCGGGATCTCGATCGTCTCGGGATCCAGGTCGCGGCCGATCAGCACCACCGAGGCCGGACCGGCCGAGGGGGCCACGGCGTCGACGGCCTCGGTGCCCTCGGGGGCGGTCCACTCCCCCAGGCGCAGCGCGCGCACCGCGGGGGCCGACAGGGGATCCTCCCCTACGGGACGCACCTCGTGGGAGCGCCAGCCGCGCATCCCGACCTCCCCGTCGGGGCCGACGGCGTAGCGCACCCGGGTGCGCCAGCCGAGCCCGTCGGCATCGTGCGGGGCGGGCTCGACCTGCACCTGCTCGATCGGAAAGCTCGTCACCCCGGCACGCCGCAGCAGCTCCTGCATGACCTCGCTCGCGATGCGGCGCTGGGCGGGCAGGGCGATGTGCGCCCATTCCGCGCCGCCGACGCCGTCGACCCCGGCCTCCTCCCACACCGTGGGGACGCGGTCGGGCCCGGCCTCGAGCACGTCGAGCGCCTCGGCGCGCCAGAAGCGGGCATCGGCCTTCGCCTGGGGGTCCTCGAGGAGGCGGGCGGTGACGGTCTCCCCCGGTGCGGTGCCGCGCACGAAGACGACCCGGCCCTCGTGGCGGGCCACGAAGGTGCCGCCGGCGGCGGGAGGGCCGGCGGTGACCGTGAGGACTCGGCCGCCGGGGGCGGGGCTGCTCGGCGCGCTGTCGGCATCGGGGGTCATCGGACCACTCTCCTCCACTCCGGGTCCGAGCCCGGCTCGGACGGCGGCAGAACTCTCGGCGGGCACATCGTGCACCATCATCTCATCCAGTGGACGGTGCATTGACCGCGCCGGTCGGGTCTCAGCGGAGGCCGCGGCGGGCGAGCAGCCCGCGGTGCATGAGCCAGACGAGATAGGCGATCACCGCGAAGGCCGGCAGGCCCATGGCGATCTTCGCCGCGCCGAGCGCCGCGACCTGGCCGGTCAGCAGCAGCGGGAGCTGCACGGCGAGCTTGGCCGCGTACAGCCCCGCGAACAGGAGCGTCGCACGGGTGTACACGCGGCGGCCGTCCTCGTGCTCGCGCCAGTCCGACACCCGCGGGTCCAGCAGCGCGACGACCACGCCGACCAGCGGATGCCGCAGGGCGAGGGAGAGCAGGAGCACGGCCAGCGAGACGGCGTTGGTGACGATGCCCGGCCAGTAGAAGTCGGACCCCTCCCCGGAGCGGACCGCGAGGACCGCGCCGAGCGCGACGCCGATCAGCCCGCCGATCACGGTCGAGGGGCTCTGGCGCTGGACGAGGCGCACCACCAGCATCACCACGACGGCCGCGACCGCGGCGCCCGCGGCGAGGCCCACGGCGCCCGTGGCGACGAAGAGCACGACGAACAGCAGCGTCGGCAGCACCGACTCCACGATCCCGCGGCGCCCACCGATCGCGTCGGCGACGGAGAACTCCTCCTCCTGGAGCACGGCGCCGAGGCCGCTGCGGGTCGATCCCTCCCCGCCCGCGGGCTCTCCCGCGGACTGCTGGTCCGCCGGGGGCGCGCCCTGCGCGCCGGCCCCGGGAGCGGGCGCGACATCGGAGCCGCTGCGCGGCGTGGATCCGCCAGCAGGCGCGGGGTCGGAGGGCGAGTCGGCCGGGTCCCGTCGGGGTCGGCCGCCGGCGCGGTGGGTGCTCATCCGATCTCGGTGATCTCCGGACCGCGGGCGAGCGGGTCCAGCGGGCCGGAGCGGATCTGGTTGAGCCCCGGACGCTCGCCGGGCAGGTGCAGGGGGATCAGCTCCTGCGGCGCCATCGCCTCCGCGCCGCGCACGACGACCAGGCGGGAGACGAGCGTCTCGAAGCGGCGCGCCTGCTCGGGGTCGGCCAGCGCCTTGCCGGAGAGGACCGCGCGCAGCAGCCAGCGCCGCCCGTCGACGCCCATGAAGCGTGCAGGACGGTAGGCAGTGCGGCCGTCGGCCCGCTTGACGGGCATGCGCGCGATCAGCTCGGTCCCGAAGGCGCCCGGGCGGGTCTCGGCGGTGCCGCCCTGCTTGACCACGGACTCGCGCAGCTTGCCCCGCACCTCCTCCCAGATCCCGCGGGACTTGGGAGCCGCGAAGGCCTGGACCTGCAGCGAGGAGCCCTCGATGACGAGGTTCGCGCCGGTCACGGCGTTCGTGCGCTGGTCGACCTCCATCCGCAGCTCCATGCCGTCGATGGCGGGGACCAGCAGGCCGCCGAGGTCGATGCGGTCCTCGTCGGGCGCGTCGGCCTCGTCGTAGGGCCCGTCCTCGAGGTGGTCCCCGCGTGCGGGGGCCTCCTCCTCGTCCTCGGGCTCGTCCTCGGGGAGGGCGTCGTCGGCCGCGCCCTCGTCCTCCGGGGCGTCGTCCGGCGCGGGCGAGTCGAGGTCCAGGGCGTCCAGCCCCTCGATCTCCTCCGGCTCCTGCCGCTTCCTGCGGGAGAACAGTCCCATGGTCATCCCTCCTGGTGGTGTGCGCCGCCGAAGCCGCCGCTGGAGCCGAACCCGGCGGTGGCCCGGTCCGTCTGCTCGAGGTCGTCGACCTCCTGCAGCACGGGGGCCAGGAACGGCACCACCACGAGCTGGGCGATCCGGTCGCCGACGTGGAGGGGGAAGTCCTCCGTCGGATCGGTGTTGTGCAGCGCGACCTTGAGCGGTCCGCGATAGCCGGCGTCCACGATACCGGGGCCGTTGAGGACCGTGACGCCGTGCTTCGCGGCGAGGCCCGAGCGGGGGCAGACGAGTCCCACGGTGCCGGGCGGGAGGGCGACGGCGAGGCCGGTGTCGACCAGTGCGCGGCCGCCCGCGGGGATCACGAGCTCCTCGGCGCTGGCGAGGTCGAGGCCGGCGTCGTCGGCATGGGCGCGGTGCGGGAGCGGGGTCGCGCCGGTGCGGCGGATCCGCAGCGGTGCGCTGGTGTCGGGATCGGCAGACATGACGCCAGGGTAGGCGCTCAGGCGGCGTCCTCCGCGCACCGGAGGTCCAGGGAGTGCGTGAGACCATGGTGGGCATGTCCGCCTCTGCCGTTCCTCCCGCCGCCGAGTCCCCGTCCGAGCGGTCCGCCGCCGGTGCGGCCCCCGTCTCCGGGAGCGGTGCCGGGACGCCGCTCCACCGCGAGCACCTCCTGCCCGGGGTCGGCGCCTGGGTGATCGGCATCGCGATCGGCGCAGCGCTCGGGCTCGTCATCGTGCCCCTGCACCTCGGCGCGGCGATCGCGCTGTCGGCGGTCTCCATCGTGATCGCGATCGTGCTGCTGATCTCCTACTCCCCCGTGCTGGAGGTCTCGGACAGCCGGTTCCGCCTGGGCCGCGCCCGGATCGACGTGACGGAGCTGGGCGAGCCGCAGGTGCTGCGCGGCGAGGACTGGGCTCTCACGATCGGCCAGGACTTCGAGCCGCTGGCTCACCACGAGGTGCGCGGCTGGACCCGCAGCGGGATCCGCGTCGAGGTGCTGGATCCGGAGGACCCGACCACCGCGTGGGTCGCCTCGACCCGTCGCCCCGAGGACCTCGCCCTCGCTCTGCGCACCGCCCAGCAGCAGGCGCGGCGCGCGGCCTGACCGGCGGCGCCGTCCACGACCTCGCCGGAGACGCGCCACGGCCCGGCCGGACGCGACCGGTCCGGCAACGACGAACGGCACCTCCCTGTCGGGAGGTGCCGTTCCTGCTGCAGGGGTTCTCCCCCTCTGCTGACCCGCGCTCGCGCGCACGTCAGGCCGCCGCGCACTCCTTGCAGATGATGAGCGTGCCCTCGACGTGGTCGATCTGGCTGCGGTGCTTCACGAGGAAGCAGCTGGCGCACGTGAACTCGTCCGCCTGGCGGGGGAGCACGCGCACGGACAGCTCCTCGCCGGAGAGGTCGGCGCCCGGGAGCTCGTAGGAGTCGGCCGCCTCGGCCTCGTCCTCGTCGACCGTGGGGGTCGCCGCCTCGTTCCGTCGGCCCTTCAGCTCCTCGATGGAGTCGTCGTTCGACTCGTCGTCGTTCTTGCGCGGGGCGTCGTAATCAGTGGCCATCTACGGTCCGTTCCTGGTTGTCTGCGGGGTCGTACGACCTGGGTGTGGGCATGTCCGCGCCGGTGCGGCCACTAGGGACCGCATCCGACCGGTCCGGGTCCCAACGCTGAATGCGGCGGCATTATTGCAGAGGCACCCGTGAGCGGCAACACGACGTCCCCGCCCCGTCGGCGTCCGGTGCCGACGGCCCGGGCGCGTCCGGCGCGCACCCAGGCGTCGCACTGTAGGGTCACGGCCTAGACTGTGCCTGCGAGCGACCAGGCTCCGAGACCAGGCTCGGACGGAGAGGACGACGATGCGCGAGCTCGATCTCGACGGGATCCACGACGACGGGGAGCATCTGCTCCTGGTCGACTCCGACGGCGATCGGTACACCCTGCGGATCGACCGCGCGCTGCGCGCCGCGGTGCGCTCGGACCGTCCCGCGCTGAACATGATCCAGGCGGCCGACGCGACCCCGCTGCGCCCCAAGGAGATCCAGGCGATGCTCCGCGCCGGCCGCAGCGCGGAGGAGATCTCGGAGACCTCCGAGATCCCCCTCGAGCACGTCCGCCGCTACGAGGGGCCGGTGCTCGCCGAGCGCGAGTGGACCGCCCAGCGGGCGCGCACCTTCCCCGTCGGCCGCGGCGGCCCCGCCCTCCAGGAGGTCGTCGCCGAGCGGCTCGCCGCCCGCGAGGCGACCGGCGAGAGCGCCTGGGACGCCTGGCGGCGCCCCGACGGCACCTGGACCCTCGAGCTGACCTTCTCCGCGGGCGGTCGCACCCGGCAGGCCCACTGGGCGGCCGATGTCGAGACCCGCTCCGTGTCCCCGCTGGACGACGAGGCCCGATGGATCAGCGACGAGGACGCCCCGCCGGAGCCCAGCCGCGGCCGCGGCCGGCTCCAGGCCGTGAAGTCCTCCGTGTACGACCTCGAGGCCGACGGCTCGCTCGAGGGCGAGTCGCCCCGCGCCCGCACCTGGCCGCCCCGCCGACCCGTGGCGGACGAGCACCCCTCCGCGCTCGAGGACAGCGAGCTCGACGCGCTCAACGCCCGTCGCGGGATGCGCTCCGTGCCCCGCCCCGACGACTCCGCGACCGTCTGGTCGGGGCTCGACGAGACCGTCGAGGAGCCCGGCGACGACAGCACCGATGCGCAGGGCTCCGGGCTCGCCGCCGATCCCGCTCCGCACACCGATCACGCGCGTCCCGTCGCACCGGTGCTCGCCGGCCCGGCGCCGGCTGAGGCCGGATCGGGCGCCGCGGCCGACGAGGACCCCGCCGACCACGACCCGGACGCGGAGGCCCTGCGCGAGCACTCCTCGGCACCGGAGGAGCAGGACGGGCAGGGCACCGACGAGGAGCTCGCCGCCGAGGACCCCTCGCACTCCCCGAGCGCGCAGGACGGCGCCGACGACCCGGCCGAGGAGACCGCCGACGAGGCGGGCGACGAGCCCGAGGAGCCGGGGATCCAGTACCAGGACACCGTGGACCTCACGCCGCTGCCCGGCTTCGACGACGCCTCCGCCGCCGCGCGGGGAGAGGGCTCCGGCGAGTCCGAGGAGCCCGCCAAGCCGGCCCGGAAGTCCTCCCGGTCGAAGAGCAAGCGCGCCTCGATGCCCAGCTGGGACGAGATCGTCTTCGGCTCCCGGAACGACTGAGCCGACGCCCGCGGCCGCCGAGGGCGGCCCTGCCCACCGGGCATCGCGCCGCGGCAGGGCTCAGGTGATCGTGCGCAGCAGCGGCACGACCGCCTCCGCCGAGGTGAGCGATCCGTGCACCCCGATCATCGACCGGGCCGTCTCGGGGCGGCGTGAGAAGTCGTCCACGCCCCAGCGTCCGCGGGCGAGGACGAGCACGTCGGCGATCCGTCCCCGGACGTGCGCGGGGATCGCCGTGGCGGCCGGACCGAGCAGCCCCGAGGCGAGCACCTGCTCCCGGGTGAGGACCAGGGCGCGCTCCCCCATCAGCACGCGCATCCGCTCGGCGAGCTCCTCGGCGGCGCCGTCGCCGGGCACCGCGTGCAGGGCGAGCGCCCTCGCCTCCCCCGTCACCTCCTCGACCAGGGACAGGATCGCCGGCTCCTCCGCGAGGTCGACGGTGTGCGCGGCGGAGGTGTCGACCATCCCGTGATCGGCGGTGAGGTGGACGCGGGTCCCCCGGGGGACCCGTCGCAGCAGCGCGCCGATCAGCGCGTCGACCTCGGCGAGCGCGGTGCGCCACTGCTCGGAGTCGATGCCGTGCGCGTGGCCCGCGTGGTCCACGTCGTCCACGTGCAGGTGCACCAGCGCGTCCGGGCCGCCGCGATGCAGCGCGGTGCGCACCGCCTCTACGCGGTCCCCACGACCCTGGGCGAGGAACTCCCAGCCGCGATAGGCGACGCCGCTGAGATGGGAGCGGGCGTGCTTGGCGGGGGCGACCTGCACGGCGCGGCGCGCCCCGGCCTCCACCGGGGTCGCGAGCGGCATCCAGGCGTGGGGGTCCAGGCCCGGGGCGCCGGTCAGCTGGTTGACGGCGCGGCGGCCCACGGGGTCGAAGCCGAGATAGCCCAGCACCCCGTGCTCGAGCGGTGCGAGCCCCGTGTGCAGGGAGACCATCGCGCTGGCAGTCGTCGACGGGGTGACCGTGCGGATCCGCTCGACGGAGCCCTCGAGGCGCCTCAGCGTCGGGGTGAGCGCCCGGTGCTCGGTCAGCAGGTCCGCGCCGACGCCGTCGAGCAGCACCACCAGGTCGCGTCCCTCCTGGGGCGCGGAGGCGAGAGGGGCGAGCACGTCGAGCAGGCCCGGCCGCTCCCCCGCGGCGAAGGGCGGGGCCAGCAGGTCCTCGGGCCAGTCGGGCAGGAAGGGGTCGTCCATCTCGGCCATGCTCCGGCTCAGGCCCCGAGGTCGTCGATCGCCTCGAGGAGACGGTCGTGGAAGGCGAGCGCCTCCTCGACCGCGGCCTCGCCGTCGGCCAGCGCGCTGACCCGCAGCGCGAGGTCCGCGGGGGCGGAGCTGCCGGTGTAGCCGTGGTCCGCCTGGCAGGCGGGATCGCCGCAGTCGGCCGGCTCGAGGTCGAGGCGACGGCTGCCGTCCCACGTCACTGCGAGGGTGATCTCGGACTCGCGACCCGTGGCGAGCTGCCCGTCGGTGTCGAAGACCTGGGACAGGCCCGTCGAGGTGATGCGGCGCAGACGCACCCGCTCGGTGGTGGAGACGACCTGGCTGGGGTTCAGCGCGTCCGCGGGGTCGTCGTCGAGATGGGTGATCAGCAGGTGCGTCGCGGTGAGCACGACGACGGTGAGGTGCCGTCGCACCTCGGGGCCGTCGAAGGTGGTCTCGGCGCGCACGAGGTGCGTGAGCACGGCCGCTCCACGCAGGGAGCGCTCGATGCTGCGGGAGGCGGCCTGGGGGAAGTACCCGGCGGTCTCGAGGTCCTTCCGGAGGTCGGCGGGCAGGGCGGTGGTCATCGCCCCAGTCTCCCACGCGGCGGACGCCGCTCGATCCTCAGGCACCGGGCGGTCCGGACAGCGTGCGGCGCGCCCCGTCGGTGCGGTTCGGCGCGGGGGCGAGCCGCGCCCCTGCCCCGACCACGGTGACGCCGTGCTGGGAGACCAGCACCGGGTACAGCTCGAGGAAGGCGAGCTCGGGCAGATCCTCGGCGAGCAGGCCCACCCGCACCACCAGGTCGGCGAGCGCGTCGCGGTCCGCGGGCGGCAGCCCCCGGGTGCCGCGGAGCTTCACGGCGCTGGCGGGGGCGTCGACGAGCCGGTGCGCACCGGCCTCGCTGAACGGCGGGATCGCATAGGCGATGTCGTCCAGGAGATCGGTCGCGTCCCCCGCCACGGACAGGGAGAGCACCGGCCCCAGGGAGGGGTCCTCGACGCTGCGCACCACCATCGGCACCCCGGCCGGCGCCATCGCCTGCACCTCGAGCGGCGCCGAGGAGTAGGAGAGGTCCTTGCGCATGGCCTGCACCGCATGGCGCAGCTGGACGGCGTCGGGGATCCCCAGGCGCACCCCGCCGAGGTCCGCACGATGGCGCAGCACGGGATCGGTGCTCTTCAGCGCGACGGGATATCCGATCTCGGCGGCGCGGGCGAGCGCCTCGTCCTCGTCGGCGACGCGTCGGCCCTGAAGCAGCTCGATGCCGTAGGCGGCCAGCAGCGCGGCGACGTCCTCTCCCCCGACCTCGATCTCGACCTCGGCGCCGGTGCGGTCCCCGGGGTCCGACGGGCTCCCCGCGCCGGGGAGGTCCGCCAGGAGCCGCTCGGCGATCTCCCGCGCCGCGACGCGGTCCACGTCCTCGCGCCGGGCCGGCTCCTCGTCGTCGGCCGCGGGTCGCAGCGCCGCCTCGAGCAGGCCGGAGGCGGCGCGGACGACGGCGAAGGGGGTGGCGTGCACCGGCGGGAGCTGCGGGTCGACGCGCACCCGGCCGCGCAGCGCGTCGAAGCGGTCGCTGCCGGTGACCACGCACACCAGCAGCACCACCTCGGAATGGCGGGCGACGATCGCCATCTGGCGCAGCACCTCCTCGGCGTCCTCGCCCTGCGCGTCGAGCACCCCGGCGATCACGAGGTCCACCTCGCCCAGCGCCGCCATCGTGGTGAAGGCGCGCTGGATCAGACGCGGGTCCGGCGAGAGGGGGACGGAGCGGTTCTCGGCCACGATGCGCAGCCCGGCACGGTCAGCGGCGCCGCGCAGCGAGGCGCCGAGCGCCGCCGTGTTGGAGAGGATCCCAACCCTCGGCCCGAGCGGGAGGCCCTGGCGCTCGATGCCGTCCACGACGTCCAGGAGGTGGTCGACTCCCCCGGTCTGCACGACCCCGGCGGAGTCGAGCACCTGGTCCAGGGCGCGCCGAGGCAGGGTGGAGCGGCGCACGTCGTGGCCGGGCGGCAGATGTGACTCGCTGCCGGGCGGGCGCAGCACGATCAGCGGGGTGCGGCGGGTCAGGCGCCGGGCGATCCGGGTGAACTTGCGCGGGTTCCCCATCGACTCCAGGGCCAGCCCGATCACGCCCACCTCCTCGTCGTCCTCCCAGTGCTGGAGGGTGTCGTTGAGGGAGACGTCGGCGCGGTTGCCCACGCCCACGAACTCGTGCAGGCCTATCCCGCGGGCATCGGTGCCGGCCAGGAGCATCGCGGAGAGCGCGCTGGACTGGCCGGCGAGCGCGGCCCGCCCCGCGCGCGGCATGTGCGGGGCGAGGGAGAGGCTGAGCGGCGAGTCGCCGGTGCGCAGCATGCCGAGGGATCCCGGGCCCAGCAGCCGCATGCCGTGGCGTCTGATCCGCGCCACCAGCTCGCGCTGGAGGCTCCGGCCGCGCTCGCTGTCGGCGAATCCCTCGGTGGGGATCACGACGCTGCGCACCCCGATCTCTGCGCACTCCTCGACCGCGTCGAGGCAGGCCTCGGGGCGCAGCGCGATCACGGCGAGGTCGACGGGCCCGGGGACCTCGGAGATCCGCGCCCAGGCGCGTCGGCCCCGCAGCTCGAGCGCCTCCCGGGAGACGAGGTGGACGGTGCCGGCGTAGCCGGATCCCTCCAGCGCGGTGAGGAAGCGGCCGCCGACGGAATCGCGGTGGGAGGAGACCCCCACCAGGAGCACGGACTCGGGGTGGAGCAGCCGCTCCATGGCGCGCGCCTCGGCGCGGTGCTCCCGCTCCGCCATCACCGCGAGGGACCGGGCGGTGGGGTCGATCCGGAAGGACACCATGACCACCCCGTCGTCGAGGGTGCGGTCGACGTCGAATCCCGCCTCGGTGAAGACCTTGATCATCTTCGTGTTCTGCGGGAGCACCTCGGCGGTGAACACGTCGATGCCCTGCTCGCGCGCGGCGGCCGCGAGGTGCTCGAGCAGCACGGACCCCAGTCCCGAGCCCTGCCGGGAGTCGGCGACGTTGAAGGCGACCTCCGCCGAGCGCGGGGAGGTCCGGTCGTAGCGGCCGACGGCGACGATGTCCTTCCCCACGAGCACGACGAAGGCGACCCGGTCGCGGTGGTCGACGGTGGTGAAGCGGGCCAGGTCCCGCTCGGACAGCCGCGGCATCGGCGCGAAGAACCGCAGGTACCGCGAGTGCTCGGACTGGCGCTGGTGGAAGGCCTGGAGCGCCTCGGCGTCCTCGGGCAGGATCGGGCGCAGGTGCGCGGCCGAGCCGTCGCGCAGGGCGATGTCCGCCTCCCAGTGCGCGGGATAGGCCGGGCCGGCGTCGGTGCCACCCCGGGCACGTCGTCGCAGGGACCGCAGGCCGTCGCGTCTGTCCGCCATGGCGCGATCCTAGTCCGGCAGGGGCGGGCGTTGACGGGATTCACGTCCCGTCGGGGGCGCGGGATCCCGGGATCATGGCCGGTCATGCGCCATGATGTCCTCCATGGCCCGATCACGCAGCACCGCACCGCCCGCAGGGGACGACGGCGTCGACGAGACCATCGTCGACATCGACGTCACCAGCGAGATGGAGTCCTCGTTCCTCGAGTACGCCTACTCCGTGATCTACTCCCGGGCGCTGCCCGATGCGCGAGACGGCCTCAAGCCCGTCCAGCGCCGCATCCTCTACATGATGGCGGAGATGGGCCTGCGCCCCGAGAAGGGGCACGTCAAGAGCCAGCGCGTGGTCGGCGAGGTGATGGGCAAGCTCCACCCCCACGGCGACACCGCGATCTACGACGCGCTGGTGCGCATGGCGCAGGGCTTC
>DHCFD07801__coassemble_1646_pt1 | contig 12288 bp, 10 predicted proteins | sample DHCFD07801__metabat2_low_PE_007 | metagenome-assembled genome bin DHCFD07801 | reverse complement strand
ACCACCTTCGTGGTCGGCGGGCTGATGCTTCTGTTCCTCGGCCGCCCGCTCGCCTCCCTGATGACCGCCCTGCAGGACGGTCTGACCGGGATGTCCGGCTCCTCCGCGGTGCTGCTGGGCGTGATCATCGGGCTCATGATGTGCCTCGACCTGGGCGGCCCGGTGAACAAGGCCGCCTATCTCTTCGCGACCGCCGGCCTCTCCCAGGGCACCGAGGCGTCCTTCCAGATCATGGCCGCGGTGATGGCCGCGGGCATGGTGCCGCCGCTGGCGATGGCGCTGTCCACCGTGGTGCGCCGCCGCCTCTACTCCCCCGTGGAGCGGGAGAACGGGACGACGGCCTGGCTGCTGGGCGCGGCGTTCATCTCCGAGGGTGCGATCCCCTTCGCGGCCGCGGACCCGCTGCGCGTGATCCCCTCGATGATGACCGGCGGCGCTGTCACCGGCGCGCTGATCATGGCCTTCGGCGTGGGCTCGCAGGCACCGCACGGCGGGATCTTCGTCGCCTTCGCGATCAGCCCGGTGTGGGGTTTCGTGCTCGCGATCCTCGCCGGCACGCTGGTCGCCGCCGCGCTCGTGACCGCGGCGAAGGAGCTCGGAGCACGACGCCGGTCCGTCACCGCGTGAGCGGGCCCGTCGACCCCGCCACCGCCTGAGCGGGCCCGTCGACCCCGTCGGCCGGGCGTGTCCCGCCGGCCCGGCCGACCCGCCCGCCGCAGCACGGAAGCGCCCCTCCCCGGCGGGGCGCTTCCGTATGCTCGGGCCGTGCGCCCCGACGACGGGGCGAGGCCGAGCGACCGCGAGGAGAGCCGACGATGCACCTGGAGCGACCCGGCCCGGACCCCGACGACGCCCTCCTCGCCGCCCCCGCGATCGGGCACATGCCCGCCTACGGCAACGCGCACCTCGCGATGCTGGTGCTCCTCGCCCTCGCCGCCGTCGTCCTCGTGCGCTGGGCGCGCCGCACCGAGCCCGCGGCGACGGACCGCGCGCTGCGCCTGGCGGGCTGGGCGCTGCTGGCGAACTCCGCGGCCTGGACGGCGTGGGGGTTCATGCCCTGGGCCTGGAACCTCGAGGAGTCCCTGCCGCTGCACTACTCCGACGCGCTGCGGTTCCTGGTCCCGATCGCCCTGATCACGCAGGCGCGATGGGCGGTGGTGGTGACCTGGTTCTGGGGGCTGACGCTGAACATGCAGTCGGTGCTCACCCCGGACCTGAACTACTTCGTGTGGGTGCCGCTGGAGTTCGCGGAGTACTGGATCGCGCACGGCGCCGGGGTGCTCGCCCCGGTGGTGCTGGTGTGGGGGCTCGGCTACCGGCCCACCTGGCGCGGGTACGGGATCGCCTACGCGGCGACGCTGCTGTGGGCGGGGATCGCCGTCACCGGCAACACCCTCACCGGCGCGAACTACGGCTACCTGAACCGGGCGCCCGCCGGGCCGAGCATCCTGGACCTGCTGGGGCCGTGGCCGCAGTACCTGCTGGTCGAGGCGGTGCTGATCGCTGCGGTGTGGGCGGCGATGACCCTGCCGTGGGTGCTGATCGACCGCCGCGCGGGCACCCCGCTCTCGGGGCGCGGTGGGCTCGTGCGGCGGTCGGTGCCCGCTCAGGCGAGCAGCTCGAGCTCCGCCAGCCGCAGCGGGCCCTCGGAGGTCGTCACCACCAGGCGGTGATGCAGGCACGGCCGCGGGGAGGCGATCTCGAAGGGGCGGGTCTGGCGTCGCCACTCGAAGCGCTGCGCGGAGCGGGCGTCGAGCACCTCCCAGCTCTCGCCGTCGTCCGAGCCCTCCAGCCGCCACGCGATCGGGTCCCCGCCCGTCTCCGCGGAGGAGGTGAGGGTGAGGAAGCGGGCCTGCATCGGCTCGCCGAGCTCGGGCAGGTCGAGCACGGCGCTCGCCGTCTCCAGCACGAGCTCGGTGCGGGCGTCGTCGTCCAGCAGCGGCTGCGAGGGGTCCGCGGCGAAGAGGTCCCACAGCGGCTGCGGCCGCTGCCCCGGCACGGTCGGCGAGGGCGGGACGGTGCCCCAGTCCCCGGGCTCCGTGCCGAGCTCGACCTCGATCTCCCCGCGGAGGTCCGCGTGGTCGATCCACGAGTCCGCGTGCTCCGCGCCGCGCACCCGCATCCCGGTGATGCAGACGTCCTCGGCGCCGGCCGGCGCCCCGCCCGCGCCGTGCGCGGTGAGGGTGAAGCCCTCCCGGCCCAGCGGCCGCACCCGCACCGTCTCGAACAGCGGCGCGACCAGGTGATAGCGGCCCGTGCCGAGCTGCAGCGGGTACAGCCCCAGCGCCGTCAGCAGCCACCAGGCGCTCATCTCGCCGTTGTCCTCGTCGCCGGGATACCCCTGCCCGATCTGCTCACCGACGAACAGGCGCCGCTGCACCTCGCGGACGATCCGGGAGGCCTCCTCCGGCGCGCCCACGTGGTGGAACAGGAAGGGGATGTGGTGGGCGGGCTGGTTGGAGAACCCGAACTGGCCCATCCGCACCGCCCGCGCCTCGACCATCTCGTGGATGGTGGTGTCGTAGGTGCCGCGGCGGTCGGCGCGCTCGGGCGTGTCCAGGTACTGCTCGAGCCGGCCGCGCAGCATGTCGCGGCCGCCGTGCAGGGCGGCGAGGCCCTCGGGGTCGTGCGGGGCGTGGAAGGCGAAGGTCCAGCCGTTGGTCTCGGTGAAGTCCCCTCCCCACTCCAGCGGGTCGAACTCCGCGGCCGGGACGGCGAAGGCCCCGTCGGAGCGTCGGCCGCGGAAGAACTCCGTCGTCCGGTCGAACAGCAGGGCGTAGTTCGCACTGCGCGCGGCCAGATAGGCGGACTCGCCGCGCAGCCGCTCGGCGCGGAGCCGGTCCCCCTCGGCCTCGGCCCGCTCGGCGAGCAGCGCCGCCTGCGCGGCGATGCCGGCGTCGTTGATGTGCGCCTCGAGGCTCCAGGAGACGCTCTCCCCCACCTCGGCGTCGGCAGCGACGTAGCCGCGGAACACGGCGGTCTCCCCGCCCTTGCGGCCCACCTCGGGCTGCGGCGGGGCGACGGTCGCATTGCGCAGCGCGGCCTCGTAGGTCGCCTGCGGATCGGGCAGCGGCACGCCCTTGACCTGCAGGTCCGCGAAGGCGATGTCGCTGCTGGTGCCGGTCATGCAGTCGGCGTACCCGGGTGAGGACCAGCGGGCGATCCAGCCGCCCTCGCGGTGCTGCTGCACGAAGCCGTCGGCGAGCTCCGCGGCGAGCTCGGGGTAGAGCAGGGCGTAGGCGGGCCAGGCGGTGCGATAGGTGTCCCAGAAGCCGTGGTCGACGTACATCCGCCCCGGCACCGTCTCGGCGTTGGTGCGGGTGTCGGTCGCCGCGCCGCGCACGGGCAGCACGGGGCTCGCGTGGACGGGCTCGACCACCTCGGCGGTGCCGCGGTTCTCCCAGTGGGAGGACGGGTAGAGGTTCAGGCGGTAGAGGTTGCCGTACAGGGTGCGGCGCTGCGGGGCGGTCGCGTCGGGCGCCTCGAGCACCTGCAGGCGGCGGGTCCACAGGGCGTGGGCCTCCTCGCGGACCTGCTCCAGGGTGCGTCCGGCGAGCTCGAGCGCGAAGGTGCGCTGGGCCTGGTCCTGACCGAGCAGGCTCGTCACCAGACGGACCGTGACGGTGCGGGTGCCGGGCGCGAAGCTGAGCACGCTGCCCCCGCTGTCGCCCTCCGCGCGGCCGACGCGCACGGGGGCGGGCTGCACCTCGGCGAGCACGAACATGCGCGTCGCCCCGTCGGCCCGGTCGTACCCCTCCTGGGGCGAGGAGTCGATCCAGCCCTGGACCCGACCGTCGAAGACGGCGCCGGCGGCGTCGAGACGGCTGTGCGCGTCCACGCCCTCGAGGAGGAGGTGGCCGGGCCCGGAGTCCTCCGGCAGGGAGATCTCGCAGACGGCGCCGTGGTCGGTGGGCGCGAGCCGCATCCCGATCCCGCCCTCGAGGGCGACGGCGTAGAGGTCGGGGCGGGCGGTCTCGTCCTCGTGGGTGAAGGCGCGCTCGCGCGCGGCGGGGCTCGCGTCCGGGCTCTCGCCCAGCAGCGGCATCATCACCAGCTGGTGGCGGTCGCCCATCCAGGGGCTCGGCTGGTGGGTGAGGGACAGGCCCTGGAGACGGGTGCGGTGGTGCTGGTAGATCCAGCGGCGGGTGCGGGCGTCGGTCGCGGGGGTGAACTTCGCGAAGCCGTTGGGCAGGGCGGTGATCGGCAGGGTGTTCCCGCGCGAGAACTCGAAGGCCGAGCGGGTGCCGCGCCGGGTGTCGACCCAGGCGACGGGGTCCTCGAGCGGCGGGTCCGCGGGGGGCACGGCGAGGGAGGGGCCGTCGATCCAGCCGTGCAGCGGGGCGGGCGGCGCGGCCTCGCCGGGCTCGGACTCGAGGTCCTCGAGGAGATCGGCCTCGTGGTCCTCGGGCACGTCGACCTCGACCAGCACCTCCTCGATCCGGCGGCCGACGAGCGCCTCGAGCCCCACCTGGACGTCGTTCCACTGGTCGGCGTAGAGGATCCTCGCCTCGCCGAGCCCGCGGGCGGTGGCGAGGGAGCCGTGCTGGTCGCGGGGCTCGTGCTGCGAGAGGCGGGAGCCGTCGTCGAGGACGAGGTCGAGTGCGACATGGGTCGCGCCCCAGCTCAGCTCCTCGTCCAGGACCGGGTGCACGAACCAGCGCAGCACCTCGCCGGGCGCGATGGTGCGGCCGACGATCCCTGCCGCTCCGGCCTCGGCGGGCAGCGACTGCTCGGCGCGCTCCCCCGCCTCGGCCGAGTAGCGCACGGCGGTCGCCGGACGGGGCTCGCCGCCCGGGCGGGCGGGGCGCGGGGAGCCGACGGGTGCCTGGTCCGGGGTGAGGATCATCGTGCCAGCGTAGCGAGGCGGGGAGGCTGGACGGGTGAGGCGTGCGCGGACGGGACGGCGGGAGCGGACACGGGGCGGACGGGAGCGGACGGGGAGTGCTCCCCATCGCGGGGCGGCGGGCGGTGTGGGATGCTCCGATCCGGAGGCGCCCCGTCTTGGAGCTCCTCCGCCTCAGCACCTCACCGTCCGCAGTCCTCCGCCTCGGCAGCCCGCCGCGGCCCCTCATCCCCCGGGAGACGTCATGGTCCACGCCCAGCCCGTCCAGGGAGGTCCGCCGCCCGCCCGCGGCGGTCGTCCGAAGCGGCCGATGTGGCACTGGCTGCTGCTGGCCGGCGTCGCCGCGGTGGGTCTGCTCGTCGTCGGCGCGATGGTGGTGCTCATCGCCGTGCAGCTGCTGACGCGGGGGAACCCGCAGTCCACGCTCGAGGACTTCTACAGCGCGCTCGAGACCACCGACTGCGAGCTGTTCATGGACTCCACCACCGAGGAGTTCCGCACCGGCTCCGGTCTGACCAGCTGCGAGGTGTTCGAGCAGGAGCTCGGCGCGGTCAGCGCCGTGGACTACGAGGTCGAGGACCGCATCAACCGTCAGGGCTATGCGGTGTTCGAGGTGACCGAGACGTACACGGTCGACGGGCAGCAGGTCGAGGTGCCGCTGCGCTACTACGTGCGGCGCATCGACGGGCAGTGGGACCTCGACGGCATCGAGCTGCTCGAGGAGGGCGCCGAGCCGCTCACCTGAGCCGGCGCGGCTCCCGCGCGGCGGGATCGCGGTGGGCGCGGCAGCGCGCCCGGTAGGACTCCCCGCCGCCCACCTGCGCGGCGGTCGCGCGCTGGGCGTCCGCCCCGTCGTCGACCAGGCGGATGTGGAAGGCGGCGTCGGCCCCGCACACGGTGCACACCGCGGTGAGCTTCACGACCTCCTCGGCTCGCGCCATCAGCTCCGGCAGCGGGGAGAAGGGCTCGCCGTCGTAGGTGAGGCACAGCCCGGCGACGGCGACGTCGATCCCGTCCTCGAGCAGCTGCTCGAGCACCGGCACGAGGGCGGGGCCGAAGAACTGCGCCTCGTCGAGGGCGAGCAGCTCGATCCGGCCCTCGGCGCCCTCGGGCGCGTCCCACAGCCCTCGCAGCATCTCCGGGTCCTCGAGCATCCGGGCGGGCGTGCTGCGGCCCAGGTGGGTGCTGAGCCGGTCCGCGCCGCCTCGGTCGTCGAGGCTGTGGCCGACCACCTCGACGCGCCGACCCGCCAGGCGCGCCCGGTGCACGCGACGCAGCAGCTCCTCGGTCTTGCCCGCGAACATCGGGCCCGCGATCACCTGCAGTCGTCCTGCCTCCATGGGGCGCATGGGAGCACAGTACGACCGCCGGCCGACGTACAGTGCCGGGATGAGCACCCGTCGCCCCTCCCCGCTCGGCGGCCGACGTCCCGCCCGGGACGAGCTGGCCGACTTCGCGACCCCCGACCCCGACGCGATCGACGACGTGCTGCCGGACCCGCGCCGGGGCGAGGAGCTGCGCCTGCTGATCGTCGGCATCAACCCGGGGCTGTGGACCGCGGCCGTGAACGCCCCCTTCGCCCGGCCCGGGAACCGCTTCTGGCCCTCCCTGCACCGCGCCGGCCTCACCTCCCGCCTCGTGGACGCCTCCCGGGGCCTGGACCCCGAGGACGAGCAGGACCTCCGCGCCCGCGGCATCGGGATCACGAACCTGATCGGCCGTGCGACCGTGCGCGCCGACGAGCTGGGCCGCGAGGAGCTGCGCGTATCCGGCCGCCGCCTCGTCGAGCGGCTCGAGACGCTGCGTCCCCGCACGGTCGCGATCGCCGGGATCACCGCCTTCCGCACCGCCTACGCCCTGCCCCGCGCCCGGCTCGGACGGCAGGACCCCGCCGAGGTCGAGGGCTGGCCGGCCGGGATCGACCTCCACGTCGTCCCCCAGCCCTCCGGCCTGAACGCCCACGCGACGATCGCCTCCCTCGCCGAGGACTGGCGCGTCGTGGCGGCCGCCGCGGGTGTCCGTCACATGGACGAGAGCTGACGGGCGCCTGACAGGACGCGGTCGCGGAGCGAACGTGCTGGTCGCTCGCCGAGACACCCCGAGCCGATGTCCTACAGTGCCTCCAGGCCCCGGTGCGTGCGCCGGGGCATCCCGAGACTGGAGGAGGAACGGTGAGCAGCACCGAGCGCCCCGACAACCCCGATGACCACAAGCGGTTCTCCCTCGGCGAGGACTGGATCGCGACGCTCGTGGGGCTCGTCCTGTTCGGCGCCTGCATGGCCGGGCTGATCTCCTCGGAGCTGATCCCGTGAGCGCGACGGAGCGGACCGCCGACGGCGCCGCGGCCGAGGCCGCCGCCCCCTCCCCCGCCCCGGCTCCGCGCGCCGCGCTCGGCTGGACCGTCGCGGGCCTCGTGATCGTGGTGGCCCTGGCCTGGCTGGTCTCGGTGCTCACCGATGCGGTCCCCGAGCTCACCGAGGGCACCGCCGTCGGGAAGGTCGCGAAGTCGATCGAGTACCCGGTCTACGCGATCGCGCTCGGCTTCCTGGGCAACGCGGTGCTGTCCCTGACCGGGGTGCGCCGCCGCATGGCCGCGGCCTTCCGCACCGAGCTGTTCATCAAGGTGGGCCTGGTGCTGCTGGGCGCGACGGTGAACTTCGCGATCGTGGTGCGCGCGGCGGGCCCCGCCGTGCTCCAGGCGATCCTGCTGATCACCGCCGTCTTCGCCTTCACCTGGTGGTTCGCCGGACTGCTGGGCCTGGACGACAGGCTGCGGGCGCTGCTGGCCACCGCCCTGTCGATCTGCGGGGTCTCCGCCGCCGTCGCGGCCGCCGGCGCCGTGGAGGCGAAGAAGGAGCAGCTCGCCTACACCGCTACCCTCGTGATCGTCTTCGCGGTGCCCTCGATCTTCCTGCTCCCCTGGCTCGCGGACCTGATGGGGCTGTCCCCCGCGGTCACCGGCGCCTGGATCGGCGGCAACATCGACACCACCGCCGCGGTGACGGCCGCCGGCGCGGTCGCCGGCGAGCAGCCGCTGCAGATCGCCTCGATCGTGAAGGTCACCCAGAACGCGCTGCTGGGCATCGTCGCCGTGCTGCTGACGCTGTACTTCTCCTTCAGGGTCGCCCCCGCAGCCGGCCGGGCCGTCGCCGGCTCCGGCACGCGCCGCGTGGGAGATCGCCGCTCGCTGGCGATGCTCTGGGAGCGGTTCCCGAAGTTCGTGCTCGGCTTCCTGCTCGCCTCGGTCGTGGCGACGGTGCTCGCGGAGTCGGTCCCGGAGGCGGTGCTCGAGCCGCGGCTGGATGCCGCCAAGGAGCTGCAGACCTGGGCGCTGACCCTCGCCTTCGTCTCGATCGGCCTCGAGTTCAACGCCTCGAGCATCAGGGAGTCCGGCTGGAAGCCGATCGTCGTGTTCGCGGCGGCGACCGTCGTGAACCTCGTCGTCGGCCTGGGCCTGGCGCTGCTGCTCTTCCGCGGCTTCACCTTCTGACCGCCCCGCGGGACGAGAGCCGGAGCGGGCCCCACGCAGAGCAGCGACCCCCTCGGCCCGAACCCGCTTGCGATGCCGGACCCCGCGTGCCAGGGTTGAACGGACCCAGGCGGGGCGAAGAGGCCGAGCTGGGAGCACGGTCGTCCCCGCACGTCGAGCACCTGGAGGTCCACTGTGAAACTGCCCTGGCTCACGCCCGTCCTCGAAGCGACCGGCCCCGTCGTCTCGGTCCACCTCGACACCACCCGGACCGACCCCCAAGCGGCCGGCGAGCTCGAGGCCCGCTGGGCGCGGATGCGCTCCACCCTCGCGGCCGACGGCGCCCCGCAGGCGCTGCTCGCCCAGATCGAGGAGACTGTGCTCAGCCCCTCGACCCTCGGCGGACGGCAGGGCCGCTCCGTCTTCGCGACCGACGACGGGATCCTCGTGGACCGGGTCCTTCCGGCGCCTCCGCTGCAGGAGTCCGCCCATCGGGGCGAGTTCCCGCAGCTGCTGCCGCTGCTGCAGCTGATCCCCTTCGCCGTGAGCCAGCTGCTGGTGGTCGTGGACCGCGCGGGCGCCGACCTGCACCTGCGAGCGCCGGAGAACCCGTCGATCGCCCACGGCCCGAACGGTCTGGGTGAGGACGCGACCGTCGAGGGCGGACACGACGTCCTCCACAAGGCGAGCGTCGGAGGCGGTCCCCAGCACGGCTGGCGGGCCGACAACTTCGAGGCCCGCGTCGAGGACTCCTGGGAGCGCAACGCCGACGCGGTCGCCGAGGCCGTCGAGCGCGCGCTGCGCGAGCACCGCGTGGACATGGTGATGCTCAGCGGGGACGTGCGCGCGATGGGACTGCTGCGCGAGGCGCTGGGCCGTGAGACCCGCGAGCGGCTCCTGGAGGTCCCCGGCGGCAGCCGCGGCACAGCACTGGACCGCGGCCCCTTCCGCGAGGCGCTCACCCGCACCACCGAGGAGTTCATCGCCGGGAGGCAGCGGGACCTCGAGGGCCGCTTCCGCGAGAGCCAGGCGCGCGACGGCGCCTCGGTGGGCGGCGCGACCGAGGTCGCCCAGGCGATCGGCCGCGGCCAGGTCGAGGAGCTGGTGTTCGTCACCGGCGGCGAGCCCGCCGGGATCGAGGAGCTGCTGCGCACGGCCCTGGCCACCGACGCCTCGGTCTCCGCCCTGCAGGAGGACGCGCTCGGGATCCCCGAGGGCGTCGGCGCGCTGCTCCGCTGGAAGGACGAGGCCACCCCGTCCAACAGCATCGGATCGATGTCCGGGGACCGCGCGCGCGAGTGAGCCGCGCGAGTGAGCGTCGCCGGCCGGCGGGGAAGCCGTCCCCGTCGGCCGGCCCCGCCTCCCGCAGGGACGGTCCGGGCCGTCCGGGCCCCGGTTCCCGGGCTCGACCGATCGGTCCCCGGCCTCGACATCGGCCCGCTGTGCGACAGCATGGACGTGCCGGTCATCTCCGGCACGACGACCGCTCCGATCGGAGGTCGGAGACGCACGACGGAGAAGGAGGAGCAGTCATGCCCGAGGCATGGAGCGCGAAGCGCGAGCGTCAGTACCAGCACATCAAGGACAGCCAGCTCGACAAGGGCGTCTCCGAGGACGAGGCCGAGGAGATCGCCGCCCGCACCGTGAACAAGACGCGAGCCCAGGAGGGCGAGTCCGAGGAGGCGAGCCGCGTGTCCCTCGAGGACGACGCCCCGTCCGAGCGGGGCGGCCGCCGCTCGCACAGCGGGGCGCAGGGGCGCACGAAGGAGCAGCTGTACGAGGACGCCCGCCGGCAGGGGGTCGAGGGCCGCTCGACGATGACCAAGGACGAGCTGGAGGACGCGCTCGAGGACCGCTGACCGCGCGAGGGTGACCGCCCGCGGGCGAGAGGTCGGTCGCAGATCTCCCCCGAACCCACGGGCGACGTTCGGGAGCTTCCCAGGGACGCCGTCTACTCTCGCGGACGGCAACGGGGGAGTATCCGCCACGCTGCGCACGTCACCACGGGGACCGCCGAACGGGCCCCCGGGCGCAGCGGCCCACCGGCACAGGCCGGAGGGTGGAGAGACCCGGGTCCGCCTCGCGACCCGGAAGGTCCTCCATGACCGTCTCCCCCCTGATCTGGGCCGTCACCATCATCGTGGTGCTCGGGCTCCTCGCCTTCGACTACATCTTCCATGTGCGCAAGGCGCACATCCCCACCCTGCGCGAAGCGGCCGTGTGGTCCGCGCTCTACGTCGGCATCGCCCTCGCCTTCGGCGTGCTCGTCCTGGTCTTCGGCGGCGTCGACATGGGCACCGAGTACTTCGCCGGGTACGTCACCGAGAAGGCCCTCTCGGTCGACAACCTCTTCGTCTTCCTGATCATCATCGCCGGCTTCTCCGTGCCCCGCGAGGACCAGCAGAAGGTGCTGCTGTTCGGCATCACCTTCGCGATCATCGCCCGCTCGGGCATGATCGCCCTCGGCGCCGCCGCGATCGACAACTTCTCCTGGGCCTTCTACCTCTTCGGCGCGATCCTGCTCTACACCGCGATCAAGATGATCGTGGACGAGCTGAAGGAGGACTCCCACGAGGACTCCGAGGGCGTCTTCGTGCGCCTGGTGAAGAAGGTCCTGCCCGCCACCGACGAGTACGACGGCGACAAGTTCTTCACCATCGAGAACGGCAAGCGCGTCCTCACCCCGATGCTGCTGGTCATGATCGCCATCGGCGCGACCGACATCCTCTTCGCGCTCGACTCGATCCCGGCGATCTTCGGCCTCACCCAGAACACCTACATCGTGTTCACCGCGACCGTGTTCTCCCTGCTGGGCCTGCGCCAGCTGTACTTCCTCATCGACGGGCTGCTCGACCGACTGGTCTACCTCTCCTACGGCCTGTCGATCATCCTCGCCTTCATCGGCGTGAAGCTCGTCGTGCACGCGCTGCACGAGAACGAGCTGGGCTTCATCAACGGCGGCGAGGCCGTGCACGCGATCCCGGAGATCACCACCGCCTTCTCGCTCAGCGTGATCATCGGCGTCCTCACGGTCACGGTCCTCGCCTCCCTGCTGTCCCCGAAGGGACGGGCGCAGGCCGCGGTGAACAACGCCCATCACGAGGCCCGCGCCTATCTCGAGATGACCTACCGCTCCTTCGAGGAGCAGCGGGACGCGATGTACGAGAAGATGCTCGCCCACGAGAAGATCGTCGACGGCCTGCCCGCGAAGTACGAGGACATCGTCGTGGCCGAGCACAGCGTGCGCGAGCTCCTCGCCGACGCCCACCGCGTGCACGAGGCGCGGCTCGCCTTCAACGAGCGGGGCGAGCGCTCCGACGAGCAGCCGGACGGCCTGCTGGTCACCCACCCCGACGGCACCGTCGCGACCGATCCCGGCGGCACGGTGATCACCCTCGCCGAGGAGAAGGAGCTGCGGGAGACCAAGGAGGCCAAGCGCCGCGCCCGCGAACAGGCGCGCGCCGAGCACGCCGAGGCGCGCCGGGGCTGACCGGGGGCCCGCCCGGCCGGGCGGCCCACCGTGCCGCCCCCGGCCGGCCAGCCCACCGGGCAGCCTCCGCCAGCCGGGCAGCCCCATCGGGCCGGCATCCCCCGGCTCGCCGCCCGTCGGCCCTCAGGACCCTGGTCGGTCACGGGCGCTGGGCGTCACGATGCGGCGATATCGCCGCATCGTGACGCCCAGCGCCATCTCTCGGCCGTCGTCCGGCCCGGGCGCGGTGCCCCAGCACGCCGAGCACGAGCAGCACCTGCGCCGCGACATAGGTCGCCATCACCCACACCTCGTGCGCCGGGAGCGTGAGCACGTCGAAGGTGTTCAGGGCGATGAGGGAGTCGGAGACCACGAACACCGCTCCCCCGATCCCGCCGCGCACTCCGAGCCCCGTGGCCAGAACCGCCATCGCGCAGATCGCCGCGGCATAGACCACCAGCGCGGGCAGCAGCACCCCGGCCGACGGGGCGCACAGGCCCACGATCA
>DHCFD07801__coassemble_1604_pt1 | contig 12964 bp, 13 predicted proteins | sample DHCFD07801__metabat2_low_PE_007 | metagenome-assembled genome bin DHCFD07801 | reverse complement strand
CGTGCGCTCAGCCATGTCGGCGCTGCCTCAGCAGGAGGGCGATGAACACGGCCGCTCCCACGATCCCCAGGATCAGGGAGACCGGCACCTCGAAGGGCATGATGATGGTGCGGCCGATCAGGTCGCAGATCGTGACGATCGCGATGCCGAGCAGGCACACCCAGGGCAGGTTCGAGCGCAGGTCGTCGCCGCGGATCATCGAGACCACGTTCGGGACGATCAGGCCCAGGAAGGGCAGGTTCCCGACCACGACGGTGACCACGCCGGTCGCGATCGCGACCAGGCCCGTGCCCAGCAGCACCACGCGGCGGTAGTTCACGCCGACGTTGGTGGCGATGTCCTCGCCGAGGCCCGCGACGGTCAGGCGGTCGGCGACGACGAACACGGCCACGCCCACGGCGAGCACGATCCACAGCACCTCGTAGCTGCCGCGCAGCACGGAGGTGAAGGAGCCGGCGAACCAGACCCCGAGGTTCTGCAGCGCGTCGAACTGGAGGGCGACGAAGGTGGAGACGGAGCCGACGACGGCCCCGAGCATGATCCCGATGATCGGCACGATCAGGGAGCTGCGCAGCGTGACCCGGCGCAGGAACAGGAAGAACACCATCGTGCCGACGAAGGAGAAGACGATCGCCACGCCCATCTTCGTCAGCAGCCCCGCCGACGGGACCAGCACCATCACCAGGATCAGGCCGAGCCCCGCCCACTCGGTGGTGCCGGTGGTGGACGGCTCGACGAAGCGGTTCTGCGTCATCAGCTGCATGATCAGGCCCGACATCGACATCGCGGCACCGGCGAGGACCAGCGCAATGGTGCGGGGAATGCGGGTGATGGCGAACATCTCGCCGCCGCCCTCGGCGCCGAGCACGTCGTAGACGCCGGTGAACAGGGAGACGACCAGCAGCAGCGCGACCGCGCCGATGCCGATCAGGAGCTTGCCGTCGACGAGGCGCTCGCGCCCGCGGGTGCGGGGCGGGGGCGCCTCGGAGGTGAGCTGGGGGGCGGTCATTCAGGACTCCTGGAAGGGGCGGTGGTCGCGTCGGCGCACGATCGTCGGAACCGGCGCGCCGCACGGGGCCGACGGGTGCTGCGACGACGCGACGCACGGCGGGCGGGGCGCGCAGGCCCTGCCCGCCGTGCGGCGGTCAGCGATGACGGACGTGGCTCAGGCCTTGCCCTCGAGCGCATCGGCGAAGGTGTTGAAGAACTCCGTGTAGGTCTGGATGCCCTCGTTGGTGTAGGTGTCCGCGGGCATGTAGACGATATTTCCCTCGGCCACGGCGGTCACACCGGCGAGCGCCTCGGAGGAGTCCAGCAGCTCGTTGGCGGGCGTGTACTCGGGGTCATCGGCGGAGACGGCCGCGTCGCGGTCCATCACGAGGATCCAGGAGGGGTTCGAGTCGGCGATCGCCTCGACGGAGATGTCGTCGCCCTCGTGGTCGTCGCTGGCACCCTCGACCTCGAGCGCGGGCACCAGGCCGAGCGCCTCGAAGGTCCAGCCCAGGGTTCGGCCCTGACCGGGGGCGATGTAGCCGATCTCGCCGCCGGAGGTGGTCACGGCCATGACCGTGGAGGAGCCGTCGTAGGCGGCCTTGACGCGCTCCATCGCGGCGTCGAGGTCGGTGCCGAGGGCCTCGGCCTCGGTCTGCTTGCCGAAGATCTCGCCGAGCACGGAGACCTGGCGCTTGAGCTCGTCGGCGAAGGGCTGGTCCTCGCGCGGGTCGAGCTCGAGGATGGTGGCCTCGGGCGCGTACTTCACGAAGTCGTCGTGGTACTGGGCGAAGCGCTGGCCGTTGATGATCAGGGTCGGCTCGGCGGCGACGACGGCCTCGAGGTCGGGCTCGCGGTGGCTGCCGAGATCGATGATCGACTCGTCCTCCTTGAGCGGGTTCGTCGAGGGCATGAGCGTGCGGGCCGCGGCGGCGAGGGTGACGCCCCAGTCGGCGAGGGCCTCGAAGGTGCGGTTGTCGGTCGCGACCACGGAGGACGGCGGGGTCTGCACGGTCTGCGGGCCGTTGTTGTCCTCGACCTCGACGGTGCCGGCCTCGGCGCCGCCCGCGTCGGAGGCGCCGGCGCCCGTCGCGTCGTCCTCTCCGGTGCCGCCGCAGGCGGTGAGGGCCAGGCCGAGGACGCCGGCGGCGGAGAGGGCGCCGAGGCTGCGGCGGGTGAAGGAGGTCATGGGAAGTCTTTCTCTCGACGGGGTCCGGGGTGCGCGGCGGCGTCCGCGGGGGATGCACGACCGACGACGCCACTGAGGCTAGCCTCACCTGCTCGGTTTTCGCCACTGGAGGCTTGCTTTAATCACTGGATGGACCTGTGATGGTGGTCACCGGCCCTGACCTGCAGGGACTTTCGGCCCTGTCTGGGACGCGCCGACACGGGCCGCTAGGGTGGCCCCGGCGCCGAGGACCGCTTCGGCCCACAACGTGGAGGGGGCTCCGGGAGCACCGGGGCGAGGCACGGGACGAGGGGACGCACGATGGACGACCGCGGCGCGGGACAGGGACCGCAGCTGCCCGACTTCTCGGCGGGCGGCGGCAGCGACGGCAGCAGGCCCGAGCGCGGTGGCGGCACGCCCGAGCGCGGCGGCGCACTGCCCGACTTCACGGGCGGACCACCTGCGCACTCCGGAGATCCGGCCGGGAGCGGCTCCGAGCCGCCCTCCTCCCTGCCTGGCCCGACGGGCGAGGACGGTGCCGGTTCCGGGCGCGGCCCGCTGCTCGCCCTGTTGCTCGGCGGCGGTGGATGCCTCGTGGTGATCCTCGCCGTGATCGCGCTGGTGCTCTCGCAGACCGTGTTCAGCGGCGGCGGGGAGGATCCCGCCGACGATCCGACCACGAGCGCGACGGATCCCTCGGGCGGGTCGGACCCGTCCGACGGCGGAGACGCGTCCGACGGCGGGGGCGCGTCCGACGGCGGCTCGGGCGGCTCGGCGCCGACGGACGAGGAGCCCGCGACCGAGGCTGCAGCCTCGGGCACTGCCTGCACCACCCACGAGGGCGGCGCCGTCACCGAGCAGGTCGACGGCAAGGTGCGCGGCGGCGGCCTCGAGTTCCCGCAGCCCGAGGGCTGGGAGGTGGGCACCGGCTGGGGCAACCAGAGCGCCTATGTCACCGACCAGCACCACGCCGACCAGCCCGTGGAGGCGGGCTGGTACACGCTCGCGGGGGTCGGCACGGTCGAGTTCCCCGAGGAGGAGGGCGGCTACCCGGGCGCCGAGGAGGCCGCACGCGCGATCTTCCTGTGCGCGCTCGAGCCCGAGCAGGGCGGGGAGCTCTACGGCGATCCGGCCATGCTGCGGAACTATCGCGACGAGGCGACCATGATCGACGGGCACGACGCCTGGATCGTCTCGGCCGATGTGGTCATCTCCGATCTGGCGCTGCTCCACTCGACCGACGCCTGGCGTCGCGTGGTGATCGTGGTGGACACCCCTGATGGGCCCGCCGCCTTCGACGGGGGCGCCGCACTCGGCCATGACCAGCAGGTCGCGGACCTCGAGACGATGCTCGAGGGGCTTACGGTCCTCTGACCCGGACGCGGGGGCGAGGCGGCTCCAGCACCCTCGGACGCGACGTCCCGAGAAACCCGTCGGCCGGAGCTGTCGATCCGCACCGCCCCCGTTCGTCATAGTGGTGTCCGGGCCGCACGGTCCGGTTCACACACCGATGGAGGAGTGACCATGAAGTACGTGCTGCTGCTGATGGGGGACCTGGACGATGCTCGCTGCGGCGAGAGCGAGGAGGGCCCCGGCCCCGAGGAGTTCGCCGCCTTCGACGCCGAGCTGGAGAAGGCCGGCGTGCTGGCCGGCGGCTTCGCCCTCACCGATCCGGAGGAGGGCACGAGCGTGTCCCGCGCCGACGCCGACTCGGAGGCCGTGATCACTGCGGGCCCCTACGCCGAGAGCCGCGAGTTCGTGGGCGGCACGATCGTGCTGGAGGTGCCGAGCCTCGACGAGGCCCTCGCCTGGGCCGCGAAGTGCCCCGGCGCGATCGGCGGACGCATCGAGGTGCGGCCGCTGCTCGAGATCTGAGCGGGACAGGGCTGGAGAGGGAGCGATGGTCCCCGACGCGGCGCACGAGCCGGGAGCGGACGATGTGCTGGCCCGGGTGCACCGGGAGGAGCACAGCAGGCTGCTCGCCACGCTGGTGCGCCGCTTCGGGGACCTCGACCTCGCCGAGGACGCCGCCTCCGAGGCGATGGAGGCGGCCCTGCGCACCTGGCCCGAGCAGGGTGTCCCCCGCACGCCGCTGGCCTGGCTGACCACGGCCGCGACCCGGGCCGCCCTGGACCGGGCGCGGCGGGACGCGACCGCCGCGCGGCGACTGGCCGTGCTGCGCGTGCGCGAGGGGACGCCGACGGCTCCCAGCGCGGAGTCCGGCGCGCTCGAGGACCCCTCGCTCGGGGATGGCTCCGACCTGCCCGACGAGCGCCTCGCGATGCTGATGGGCTGCTGCCATCCGGCGATCGCGCCCGCGGACCGCATCGCGCTCATGCTCCGCTTCGTCGGCTCGCTGACCACGGCCGAGGTCGCGCAGGCCCTGCTGCTGCCGGTGCCGACGCTGCAGGCCCGGATCACGCGGGCCAAGAAGCGGATCGCGGGCGCGAGCATCCCCCTGACCGTCCCCGCCGATCCCGAGGAGCGGGCGCGGAGGATGCCGCTCGTGCTGCGCGCGATCTCGCTCGTCTTCACCGAGGGGTACGCCGCGACCAGCGGCGATGCGCCGATCCGGCGGGAACTGACGGCGGAGGCGATCCGCCTGGCGAGGATCCTCGAGCGCCTCTCCCCCGGCGATGCGGAGCCCGCGGGGCTGCTGGCCCTGCTGCTGCTGACCGATGCGCGCTCCCCGGCGCGCACGGACGCCGAGGACGTCCCGGTCCCGCTCGAGGACCAGGACCGCGCGCTCTGGGACCGCGAGCGGATCGCCGAGGGGCTGGCCCTCGTCGAGCGCGCCGCTGCCGCGCCCGACGCCGGCCGCTACGCGATCCAGGCGGCGATCGCCGCGCTCCACGCCGAGGCGCCGCGCTTCGAGGAGACCGACTGGGCCCAGATCGTGGTGCTCTACGACCTCCTGCTGGCCCGCGGCGAGGACCCCGTGGTCCGCATGAACCGCGCGATCGCCGTCGGGCGTTCGCACGGCCCCGAGGAGGGGCTCGCCCTGCTCGAGCAGCTCGCGGAGGAGCCGGAGCTGCGCGCGCACTCGCCCTTCCACGCGGCGCTGGCCCTCTTCCACGAGGAGACGGCGCAGCACGCGCTGGCGGCGGAGGACTGGACCAGGGCGCTCGAGCTCGGGGGCAGCGACGGCGAGCGGCGCTTCCTCGAGCGGCGCCGGGACGCGGCGCGCGCCCGCGGCTGAGGGTCGTCGCGCCGCCGAGCCTGAGGGGTGCCGCGCGGCCGGGCCCGAGGGGCGCCGCGGCAGACGCTCGCACGTCGGCCGCGGCCGGGGCTCACCCGGCGGCGGCCGGGCAGGCTCTGCCGCGGAAGAGGGTCACTCGGCGGTCTTCGCGCCCTTGTCCTTGCCGCCGGCGAGCACGAGCGCCGCGGCGATCGCGAGGAGCCAGGTGTCCTTGGCGATGGCGGTGCCCTCCTGGGTGGGGCGCACGCCGTCGGCCTGGGTCATGCCGGGGGTGCGCAGGTACATCGAGACCAGCGAGCCGGAGAAGGTGCCGAGCGCGAGGCCGGCGATCCTCGTGGGCACGAAGGGCAGAAGCAGGGAGGCGCCCACGGCGATCTCGCCGTAGCTGAGGAACTTCGCGAACTGCTCGGGGGTGAGCTTGCCGAGGGCCGGCACGCCCTGGGCGGCCATGCCGCGCAGCGCCTCGGCGGTGCCGGCGTCCATCCCCAGCGTGGAGATGCCGGAGTTGAGGATGAACGCGCCGGGGACGGCGCGGAGGATCGCGGTGCTGAGAGCCATGGGGAGGACCTTTCGGACACGGGACGGGGACAATCTGCTTTCGTTTTCAACGATAAGGCGCGGGGCGGGCTACGTCCACCCCTCGCCGCCGCGACGCGGTACACTGGAGGGATGCACGGACCCCTGCGGGACCGCTCCGTCCGGAGCGGCCGATGAGCACCCTCGCACTCGTGCTGGTGCTCGTCGCCGCGCTCTGCCACGCCCTGTGGAACCTCGCCGCCAAGCGGGTCTCGACCGACGGCTACGCCTTCGTGTGGAGCTACGACCTGGCCTCCGTGGTGCTGTGGGGGCCGCTCGCGGGGCTCGTGCTGCTCACCGGCGGGCACGCCCTCTCCCCCGCCCTCGTCCTCGCGCCGCTGGTCTCGGGGCTGCTGCACATCGCGTACCAGCTCACCCTCCAGACCGGCTACGCCCGCGCGGATCTCGGGGTCGTCTATCCCGTCGCCCGAGGCGTCGGCCCGGTGCTGTCGATGGCGGTCGCGATCCTCGTGCTCGGGGAGCGGCCGGGCTGGGCGGCGGGGCTCGGGGCGCTCGTGGTGGTCGCCGGGATCGTCGTGGTCGCCACCGGCGGTGCCGCCTCGGGGCGGCACGGGGTGCGCGCCGGGCTGCTCTGGGGCGGCGCGACGGGGCTTGCGATCGCCGCGTACACGCTGTGGGACAGCTGGGCTGTCACGACGCTCGCGCAGCCGCCCGTGCCCTACTTCGTCATGAGCTGCCTGTGGCAGGTGGTGCTGATGACGCCGACCCTGCTGCGCCGCCACCGGGAGGCGCTGCCCACGGTGTGGCGCACGCGGTGGCGGGAGATCGCGGTGGTCGCGGTGCTCTCGCCGCTGGCCTACGTGCTGGTGCTGGAGGCGATGCGCACGGCGCCGGTGTCGCTGGTGGCCCCGGCGCGGGAGTCGAGCATCGTGGTGGGCTCGCTGCTGGCGTGGTGGCTGTTCAAGGAGCCCGACCCGCTGCGGCGCCTGCTCGGCGCGGCGGTGGTGCTGGGCGGGATCGTGCTGATCGCGGTGTGAGGGGCCGCGCTCAGGCGCTGTGCTCGGGCCGAGTGCTCGAGCGCCGTCTTCGGATCCAGTGCTCGAACTCCGGCTTCGGGCCCAGTGCTCGAGCGCCGTGCTCAGGCGCGGGCGAGGATCTCGCCGTGGAGCAGGACGAACCAGCCGTCGGGATCCCGCGCCCAGGTGCGGAAGGCCTCGGCGATCTCCTCGCGCTCGGCCTCGTCGGCCCAGCCCTCGCGCTCGAGCTGCGTGGCCAGCGGCGCCGAGGTGATCCGGCCCGACCAGGTCGCCGCCCAGGCCGTGCGGCTCTCGGGCGTGGCGTGCAGCCAGGTGGAGCTGGTGGGGGTGACCTCGGCGAAGCCCGCCTCGTGGGCCCAGGCGAGCAGGCGCCTGCCGGCGTCGGGGGTGCCGCCGTTGGCGCGGGCGGCGCGGAGGTAGAGGGAGAGCCAGCGGTCGAAGGCCGGCGTCTCCGGCCACCAGCGGAAGCCCTCGTAGTCGCTGTCGCGCACGGCGACCAGCCCGCCGGGACGGGCCACGCGGCGCATCTCGGCGAGCGCCTGCACCGGTGATCCCAGGTGCTGGAGCACCTGGTGGGCGTGGACCACGTCGAAGGCGTCGTCCTCGAGCGGCATCCGCTGCGCATCGCCGACGCGCACCTCGACCTCCCCGAGACCCTGGCGCTCGAGCTCGGCGCGGGTGAGCGCGGCGGACTCCTCCCCCACCTCGAGCGCGGTGACGTTCCCGGGGCCGACGATCCGGGCGAGGCCCGCGGTGATCGTGCCCGCGCCGCTGCCCACGTCCAGCAGCCGCTGCCCGGGTCGCAGGTGGGGCAGGAGGTGCGCGGCCGAGTTCTCGGCGGTGCGGGCGCGGTGGCTGCCGAGCACTGCCGCGCCGTAGCCGTGGGTGTAGGGGCCGGGCTGTCGGGCGCTCTCGGGGGGTCCGTCGCTCATGGCCCGACGCTACGCCCGGCGCCGCGGCCGGTCCCGCTGCGGTCGCGGAGCGGACGGGGCCGGTGCGCAGGACCGGGGGAGCTTGCAGCCCCGACGGCGCGAAGCGGAGAGGACGGGTCGCCTGCGGTTCAGCCCGGGGGTGCGCCCCCGGCGGCCAGATGCTGCAGGAGGTCGACGACCTCCTGGCTGCGGTTCCGTTCGGCGACCTTCATGGTCAGGCCCCTGCCCTCGCGCACATGGACGCGGAGCCGGCCGGAGAGCAGGCGCTCCTCGAGCTCGGCCCCGGTGATCGCCGCGGCCGGGGCCTCCTCGAGCACGGTCCAGCCGCGCAGACGGTCCATGACGTGCAGGACCCGCCTGTCGGTGACGATCAGCAGCGGGAAGGTGTCCGAGCGCTGGGCCCCGACGGCGACCTCGAACACGGTCTCCTCGGGGTCGAGCACCTGCTGGGGAAGGTTCAGGTCCGACGCCCGGAAGCGCAGGCCCTGGTTCCGCGCCATCGCTCGGCGGTACGTGGACTCCGCGCGACCGGCCCCGGCCCGCCCCGCGAGCAGCTGCGCCATCACCGTGTCGGCGTCCTCGCCGTGCTGCTCACGGATCTGCTCCTGGAGGGCGGCCGCCTCGCGCAGCCTGTCGCGTCTCTTCCCCATGACCCGACACTACGGGTGCGCGCATCCGAGGACGAGGGCGCCCGGGAGGCGGCGCGTCTGCGGGACCTCGCCCGCGGAGCGCGGCGCTGATGCGCCCGGACGCCCGTCGGCTCAGTCGGCGAGCGCGCTCCGCCGCTCCCGCGCATAGCGGCCGAGGACGAGGGCGAGCCCGACGACGACGCCGATCGCGGTCTCGAGCACCCGGGCCTGGAGCATGGGCCCGGCGGGCTGGGGATGGCCCAGCTGCACCATCAGCAGCGCGAGCGGCGTGATGAACAGCAGCGCGATCGAGTAGTTGCGCAGGATGAACATCTCGGCGAGGAACTGCAGCAGCACCGCCCAGACCACCAGCTGCCAGGGCTCGACCGGGAAGGACAGCAGGAACGCGGTCACGACCACCCCGAGAACCGTGCCGACGAGGCGGTGGACGCCCTTCTCGATCCGCGCCCCGTGGCCGGGCGAGGCCAGCGGCGCGACGGCCGCGACCTGGGCCCAGTACGGGAAGGGCAGCCCGGAGGCGAGACCGATCCCGCCCGCGACCAGGGCGGCGACGAAGTAGCGGGCGAACTCGGCGCCGAGCTCGGCGCGGGTGACGTCCTCGTGGTCGCGGCCCAGCACCACGTCCGGATGCCGCTCCCCCGCCCAGTGGCCCAGCAGCCCCAGCAGCACGCACAGGGCGACGACGGAGGCCGCGATCAGCCCCGCGATCCAGAACGGGGCGACCGACGGCGCGGAGGCGACCGCCGCCGTCGCGAAGACGGGGAAGATCGCCCCGCCCGGCTTCAGCCCGTGCGAGGTCACGAAGATCGCCGAGCCGCCGGCGACCATCGCGCCGACGAGGATGACCAGCCAGGAGGAGAGCGCCTCGGGCATCCTCGGCGCCAGCTGCGCGACGGCCGCGCCGATCGTCACGCACACGGTGAGCATGGAGCCGGCCAGCAGCTGTCGGCGGAAGCGCGCCCGGGTCGGCTCGTAGCGGGAGTAGATGCCGGTGAACGCCCCGAAGCCCACGTACATCGCGAACTCGATGCGGCCGGTGACCAGCAGCACCGCCATCGGGATCGCGAGCCCCACCGCGATGCGGAAGGCGGGGATGTGGTCGACGCGGGCGGGGGCGATCGTGAGCAGTCCGCGCACACGCGCGAGGGGGGACGCGGTCCGGGGCACGCGACTCCTTCCAGGTGAGGGGTGCGACCGCGGTCACGGCGCACGAGGAGGAGGCACGACCGGGGTCGTCGTCGAACGGGGACCCGGCCGGGGCGGGCGGCGTCGGAGCGCGCGGGCCGGGGCAGGGGAGGTCGGGATCAGGGTATCCCCGTCGGGCGGTGCCCTGCCATGACGCAGCAGACACCTGTCGGGGCTGTGACGTGGGAGACTCTGCCCATGTCCATCTCCCCCGCCGCGCCCGAGGGCGCCCGCACCGCGCCGCTCGTCGAGACCACCGGCATCGAGATCATCGCCGAGTCGGAGCGCACCGCCCGGCCGCGAGACCTGTTCTGGCCCTGGTTCGCCGCGAACGTGTCGGTGTTCGGGATGAGCTACGGCTCCTACCTGCTCGGCTTCGGGATCAGCTTCTGGCAGGCGACGATCGTGGCGGTCATCGGCATCGTCCTCAGCTTCGCGCTGTGCGGGCTGGTCGCGATCGCGGGCAAGCGCGGCTCCGCGCCGACGATGGTGCTCTCGCGCGCCGCCTTCGGCGTGCACGGCCAGAAGGTGCCGGGCATCATCTCGTGGCTGACCTCGATCGGCTGGGAGACCTCGCTGGCGATCTCCGCGGTGCTCGCCACCGCCACGGTGTTCGAGATCCTCGGGATCGGGGCGGGCAGCGCCGTCACCGTCATCGCGGCGCTCGCGATCGCGGCCCTGATCGTCGGCGCCTCCGTGCTCGGCTATCACACGATCATGAAGCTGCAGTCGATCCTGACCTGGGCGACCGGTGCGATGACGATCGTCTTCATGGTCCTCACGATCCCCCACATCGACCTCGCCGCGGTGATGTCGGCCCCGTCGGGCCCGCCGCAGGCGATGATCGGGGCGCTGGTGATGGTGATGACCGGGTTCGGCCTGGGCTGGATCAACATCTCCGCGGACTGGTCCCGCTACCAGAAGCGCTCGGCGTCCGACGGGTCCATCATCCTGTGGAACACGATCGGCGGCGCGGCCGCGCCGGTGGTGCTGGTGATCTTCGGGCTGCTGCTGGCCGGCTCCGACCCCGCGCTGAACACGGCGATCGAGTCCGACCCGATCGGCGCGCTGATCACGATCCTGCCGCTGTGGGCGCTGGTGCCCTTCTGGATCGTCGCGGTGCTGACCCTGGTCTCCGGCGCGGTGCTCGGCATCTACTCCTCGGGCCTGACCCTGATCAGCCTCGGCATCAGGATCCCCCGCCCGGCCGCCGCCGCGGTCGACGGCGTGATCCTCACGGCCGGCACGATCTGGGTGGCGTTCTTCGCGCAGAACTTCATCGGTCCCTTCCAGAGCTTCCTGATCACCCTCGGCGTCCCGATCGCGGCCTGGGCGGGGATCCTCATCGCCGACGTGCTCTCGCGCCGCGCGGACTACGACGAGCAGGCGCTGTTCGATCCGCGCGGACGCTACGGCTCGGTGGACTGGATCTCCGTGGGCACCATGGTCGTCGCCTCCGTGATCGGCTGGGGCCTGGTGGTGAACTCCTTCGCGGAGGACGCCCCGTGGAACAACTGGCAGGGCTACCTGCTCGAGCCGCTGGGCCTGGGCACCTTCGTGGAGGATCCGGCCGGCGCCTACTGGGACGGGAACTGGGCCTACGCGAACGTCGGCGTGCTGTTCGCCCTGGTGTTCGGCTTCGCCGTCACCTGGTTCGCGCGCCGCAGCCGGATCCGCGCGCAGGAGCGGACGGCATGAGCGCACCCCACCTGCTGATCGTCGACCCGCAGCGGATCTTCGCCGATCCCGGCTCGGACTGGGCCTCCCCGCTCTGGGGCGAGGCCTGGGAGCGGATCCGCGAGCTCGCCGCGCACGTCGGCCCCGAGCGCACGCTGGTCAGCCGCTGGCTGCCGACGGCGGACCGCACCACCTCCTGGGGCGAGTACTTCCGCACCTGGCCCTTCGCGGACGTGCCCGCCACGGATCCGCTCTACGACCTGGTCGACGGGGCTGCGGAGCTCACCGCCCACCCCACGATCGACGAGCCGACCTTCGGCAAGTGGGGGCCGCAGCTGCGCGCGAGCCTCGGCGAGGCCGCGACGGATGCGCCGCTGCTGATCGCCGGGGTCTCCACCGACTGCTGCGTGATCGCGACCGTGCTCGCCGCCGCCGACGCGGGCGCGCACCTGACGGTGGTGACCGACGCCTGCGCCGCCTCGAACGAGGCGAACGGGGCGGCGGCCCTGCACACGATGAGCCTGTTCGGACCGCAGGTCACGCTCGCGAGCACCGCCGAGGTCCTCGCGGTCTCCGGGGAGCCGGGCTGATCGCCGGCCCCGCGACCGACTCGCCACGCAGCGGCACCGCCCTCACGCCGTGACCCGCCCGGCGGCGTGGCACCCCGAGGCGCACGCGCCGAGACCGGGACAGGGAAACCGCTGGCCATGGCGAGCCCCGCCTCCGTAGTCTGCGCTCATGCACCGCCGCGCCCCCGCCCTTCCCCGCACCGCCCTGCTCACCGGCGTCGGCCGACGTCGCGGGATCGGCGCCGCGATCGCGCGCGGCCTCGCCGAGGACGGCTGCGACCTCGCGCTCTCCTTCCACGGCGAGTACGACCGGCGCGTGCTCGGCGAGGACGCCGACGTCGAGCTGCTGGCCGAGGAGCTGCGCGGCCTGGGCCGGCGGGTCGTGCTGCTGCCCGGCGACCTCGCCGATCCCGCCGTCCCGGAGCGTCTCGTCCACGACGCCCGTGAGGCGCTCGGCCCGCTCGGCGCACTGGTGATGAGCCACTGCGAGTCGGTGGACTCCTCGATCCTGGACACGACGGTGGAGAGCTTCGACCGGCACTACGCGGTCAACGTGCGGGCGAGCTGGCTGCTGCTCCGCGCCTTCGCCGAGCAGGTCCCCGTCGGCCTCGACTCCCCTGGTGGCGCGGTGATCGCCCTGACCAGCGACCACACCGCCCACAACCTGCCCTACGGGGCGACGAAGGGGGCGCTGGACCGCCTGGTGCTGGCCGGCACCCACGAGCTCGCCGACCGCGGGATCCGCACCAACGTGATCAACCCCGGCCCGATCGACACCGGCTGGATGGACGACGAGATCCGCGCCGCCGGCGCGGCGCAGACGCCCGGCGGGGAGCTCGGCGCGCCGGGCACCGTCGCGGACCTGGTGCGCTTCCTGCTGTCCCCGCAGGGCGGGTGGATCCGCGGTCAGCTGCTGCTGTCCAACGGGGGCTTCGCGACGCCCGCGGTCTGACCGCTCAGCGACGCGCGGCGCCGCCCCCGCCCTGCTCGCTCCGCCCCCGCACCGCCCCGCAGCGCCAG
>DHCFD07801__coassemble_1597_pt1 | contig 13029 bp, 10 predicted proteins | sample DHCFD07801__metabat2_low_PE_007 | metagenome-assembled genome bin DHCFD07801 | reverse complement strand
GCCGTCGTGGTCGTGGTCAGGATGGTCAGCCACGGGCGCTGGGCGTACCAGTACGCCTATATCGTCGTACTGGTACGCCCAGCGCCGGTACATGACCATGCCGCTGCCTGGCTCGGGCAGGACCGCGCTGGCCGAGCCGCTCACGCCGCTCACGTCGTCCCGGCGATATGCCGCGGCCGCCGGCGAGATGGCGGGCCTCGATTCCGGCACCGCTGCCGAGCTCGACCGCGACGGGCCGGTCATCGGGCGTCGTCCGAAGTGAGGGCCCGGGCTCCTCGAGCAGGCCGCACCGTCGGTGCTCGGCCCCCAGCCCTGGCCGCCGTCGCAGGGCTCGGCGCTCAGGCGGCGATCACCGGGCTCGGCGCTCAGGCGGCGGTGGCGACGCGGGAGCCGACGAGCTCCTCGGAGAGGTCGCCGGTGATCCCGGCACGATGCGCCTGGCGACCCCGCACGAGCATGTACGCGAGGAACGCCAGCCAGGCCGCGGCGCCGACCGCGATCCGCAGCGCCGGCGGCAGGGAGCTCGGCGTCACGAAGGCCTCGATGAACCCGGCGACCAGCAGCACGGGCACCAGCCCGATCGCGACGGTGACCAGGGAGCGGGCGGCGTGGGAGAGCGCCCACAGGCGCGGCAGCGGGCCGGGGCGCACCCAGGCCCAGAAGGTGCGCAGACCCGCGCCGGCGCCGACGACGATCGCGGTGATCTCCAGCAGGCCGTGCGGGAGGATGAACACGAAGAAGGTGTCCAGTCCCCCGTAGGCGCCCAGCACCCCCGCGGACAGGCCGACGTTCAGCCCGTTCTGCAGCAGCATGTAGACCGGCCAGAAACCGGTCACCCCCAGCACCACGGACTGCACCGCGATCCACGCGTTGTTCGTCCACACCCGGGCGGCGAAGCCCGAGGCCTCGCCCTCGAAGTAGTAGGCGACGAAGTCCCGCTGGGCGAGGGCGCGCTGCTGCGCCTCCGGCACCACGAGCTCGCGCGCGGTCGCGTCGAGGCCGAAGTACAGCCCGGAGACGAGGGAGGAGAGCAGGAAGATCGAGGCCGCGAGCGCGACCGTCCAGCGGGCCTGGAACAGCGCCGAGGGGAGGTCCTCCCAGAAGAAGGTGCGCGCGTGCTTCCACAGCGGGATCCGCGTCCCGGTGATCCGCAGCCGGGCGCGGTGGACCAGGAGGGAGAGCCGGGAGATCAGCGCGGGATCCGGCACGGTGGAGCGGACCGTGGAGAGGTGGGTGGAGACCTCCTGGTAGAGCGCGAGCAGCTCGTCGATGCCGCCCGCGTCGAGGGTGCGGGCGCGGGTGAGCTCCTCGAGACGGTCCCACTGCGGCCGGTGCACGGCGATGAAGGCGTCGGTGTCCACGCAGACAGGGTAGGCGGCGCCCGTCCCCGTCCACGGCCGACGAAAGTCGGGGGCGGCCCGGCCGGAAGCCGACGCTCGACGCTGACGGCACCTCCTCGCTCCTGCCAGGATGGGGCCATGGCACTTTCGGGCACTGCGGCGGCCGTCTCCCCCTCGAGCCGCCGCGACGCGCTGATCACGGGCGATGCGGTCCTGCTCGACCTGCGCACCGCCTCCTTCGCGACCCGCATCGTCTCCGCCGTGATCGACGGGGTGCTGCAGCTGGCGCTGCTGATCGGGGGGATCCTGTCGGTCGCATGGTTCGCGGACCGCGCCGCCCTGGACGACGGACTGCTCGCCGCCGGGGTCCTGCTCGCCTCGGTGCTGGCCTATGTCGGCTATCCGGTGCTCAGCGAGCTGCTGCTGCGGGGCCGCTCCGTGGGGCGGCTGGTGATGGGCACGCGGGTGGTGCGGGACGACGGCGGCCCGGTGCACGTGCGCCAGAGCGTGCTGCGCGCGGTGATGGCGATGTTCGAGATCTGGTCGACCACCGGCGCCGTGGCGCTGGTCTGCTCCGTGATCGACCGCCGCTCGCGCCGGATCGGGGATCTGCTGGCCGGGACGATGGTGATCCAGGAGCGCATGCGCACGCATCCCCCGCAGCGCATCGAGGTCCCGCTCTCGCTGCGCGACTGGGCGCAGGCGGCCGACGTGGGCCGGCTCCCGCTGCCGCTGCTGCAGGACATCCGCGCCTTCCTGCCCCGGGCCGGGCAGATCAACGCCGAGTCCCGCCATCAGCTCTCGCGGGACCTGCTGCGCCGCACGCTGCCGCATGTCGCTCCCGCCCCGCCGCCGGGCACGCCGCCGGAGGAGTTCCTCGCCGCGGTGCTCGCCGAGCGCTCGCGACGGGACGAGATGCGGCTGCGCAGGGCGCAGGAGCGCCAGCAGGAGCTGGCCGCCGAGGTGCGGGCGGTGCCCTTCTCGGCCTGATCAGTCGGCCGACGGCGCCTCGGCGCGGCCGGCGATCAGCACCGGGATCCCGCCCTCGACCGCGTGGACGCGCCCGCAGTCCGTGCACTGGAGGGCGGCGTCGACGTCGTACAGCTCCCCGCCGCAGTCCGGGCAGCGCAGCGCCGCACGCACCCAGCCGGGCACGTCGGCGCCGCTCGCCCCGGCCGGCAGCTGCGCGGGAGAGACCTCGGGAGCGTTCGCGGGAACGGCAGCGGGGACGGTCTCCGGGGTCGGCTCGGCAGAGGCCGGCTCGGGAGTCGACTCGGCGGCGTCCGCCACGCCGAGCACGAGCGTCCGGATCTGGTCCAGGACCTGCTCCATCGTCGTCCGCTCCTGCGCCTCGACGTTCAGGCGCAGCAGCGACTCGGTCTGCGAGGAGCGCAGCGAGAGCCACCAGCGCTCGTCCGGGGCGAGGTGCTCGTCCCAGTGGTGCACGGAGAGCCCGTCGAGCTCGTCGATCCGCGCGGCGGGCAGCGACTCGGCGTGGGCGCGCACCCGGGCGGTGGCCGCGACCGCGTCGTCGACGGGGAAGTTGTGCTCGCCGCTGCCGGCGTACGGGGAGTGCTCGGCCACCAGCGCGGAGGCGGTGCCGTCGGTCTCCGCGAGCGCGGCGAGGACGTGCAGCGCGGCGAGCATGCCGGAGTCGGCGAAGAAGAAGTCGCGGAAGTAGTAGTGGGCGGAGTGCTCCACCCCGGCCACCGCGTCCTGCTCGGCCATGATCCGCTTGATGCCGGCGTGGCCCACGGGGGTCAGCAGCATCTCGCCGCCCGCCGCCGCGATGACCTCGTGCACGTGGCGGGAGGCGACTGCGTTGACGGCCACGCGGGGACGCTCCTCCCCCGCGGCGCGGGCACGGGCGATCTCGCGCGAGGCGATCAGCGCCCCGATCGCCGAGGGCGGGACCGGGGTGCCGGTCTCGTCCAGCACGACGCAGCGGTCCGCGTCGCCGTCGAAGGCGAGGCCGAGGTCCGCGCCCTCGCGGCGCACCGCCTCCTGCAGATCGCGGAGGTTCTCGGGCCGCAGCGGGTCGGCCGGGTGGTGGGGGAAGGTGCCGTCGAGTCCGAAGTGCAGCTCGATCAGCTCCACCTGCTCGAGCGGGCCGAGCACGGCGGGGGCGGTGAGGCCTGCCATCGCGTCGGCCGCGTCGACCACCACGCGCAGTCGCCGGCCCGCGGGCAGGTCGACCAGGCCGTGGAGGGTGCGGGCGTAGTCCTCGAGGGTGTCGATCCGCTCGGAGCGGCCCTCGCCGCGCACGGGGATCTCCCCGGCGGCGAGATACGCCTCGGCGCCCCGGCGCACGTCCTCGAGCCCCGAGTCCCGGCCGACGGGCCGCGCGCCGGGCAGGCACAGCTTCATCCCGTTGTCGCGGGCGGGGTTGTGGGAGGCGGTGATCATGAGCCCCGCCGCGCGATGCAGTCCGGAGGCGCAGTACAGCTGGTCGGTGGAGGACAGTCCGGCGTCGGCGACGATCGCGCCGCGGCGCACGGCGCCCTCGATCACGGCGCGGGACAGCTCCGGGGAGCTCAGGCGCATGTCGTGGGCGACGATCAGCTCGGGCTCGGCCAGGACGTCCGCGAAGGCGGCGCCGAGCGCGCGGGCGATCTCGGCCGTGAGCTGCTCGCCGGCGACGCCGCGGATGTCGTTCGCCTTGACGATGGCGGACAGGTCGTGGGTCGTCTCAGTCATCGCTGTTCCTGATCACGTGGAGGTGGCGGTCGCGCTCGGCAGGACGGCCGGCGGGGCGGCCGCCGGCGTCGCGGGGGCCGTGGCCTCCTGCGCGCGACGTGCCGCGGGGTGCGCCGTCGGGGGTGCCCGGGCCGGCGCTGCCGACCGGGCCGTGCGGGCCCTGGCCGGGAGCGGGCGCGACGGGGCGGCGCACGGCGTCGGCGAGGGCGACGAGGTCGTCGCTGACGTCCTCGCCGCCGGCGACCCGCAGCAGCTCCCAGCCGCGCGGCGGGGTCATGCGGGCGGCATGCTCGTGGCAGAGGTCGTAGGCATGGGGCTCGCTGAGGCGGGAGAGCGGGCCGAGCACCGCGGTCGAGTCCTGGTACACGAAGGTCAGGGAGCTGACTGCCGGCTGCGAGCAGGCGGTCCGGGAGCATTCACGAGCTGGCACGCACAGCAGTGTACGCAGGTCGCGGGCCCGGCGGGCGCGGCGCGCCCGTGGGAGGCGAGGGTGGGGTCCGGCACTGCGGGAGCGGGGCTACAGTGCACGGCATGGACCTCGAACCCGGCCGTGCCCCCGCCCCGCGAGGACCGCTCGGCCCGCGTCGCCGCGACCGCCGCGGCCGCGGCCGGCGCTGGGACCTCATCCCCCCGCACCTGCCCGGCCATCGCACGCGCCGGGAGCGCTTCGACGATCTCGTCGCCGATGCGGGGGCCGCGCTCACCGAGCGGTTCCCCCGGCGTCTCGCGCACCTGCAGGTGCTCGTCGAGGAGGTGCCGTCGGCGGATCCGGCACCCTGGGAGGAGGCCCAGGTGGTGCTGGGCCGTGCGGTGCCGGGCACCCGCGAGCACCCGCCGCGCGTGGTCGTCTACCGCCGGCCGCTGGAGACGCGCTGCGTGACCGCGACGGAGCTGGAGATGCTGGTGCGGCAGGTGCTGTCCGAGCAGATCGGCTCGCTGCTCTCGATCGCGCCGGAGGACGTCGACCCGGAGGCCTGGGACCTCTGAGCCGCCGCGCGACCGGCGCGGCGCGCGCACCGTGCGACGCGGACGGCAGCCCGGGCGCACCGCGCGGCGGTCGCGGACGCGCCGGTGCGGAGCGGCTGTCGCGGGACCGGGAGCGTCCTCAGTCGGTGAGGACGACCGGGACGCTGTCGCCGTCGCCCGCATCGGGCAGGACCGGCAGCGAGGAGAGCAGCACGCCGCCCGCCCCGTCGGACTGGCGCTGCGTCCAGCTCGCGTGGACCGCGCCCGGCACCTCGGGGACGATCGACAGGGCCGCGGCGCCCTCCCCGCCGAGGCGGAGCTGCTCGTGGGTGAGTGTGCTGGTCGCGCCTGCGGCGAGGTCGACCGCGATCGGCTCCCCGGCCGCCCCGTCGGCGCCGATCGGGATCACCCGGGCCTCGGTGTCCTCGTCCGCGGTGAGGGTGAGCGCACCGGTCGCGCCCTGCCCCGGCAGGGCGCTGACCGCATGGGTGCCGAGCGCCGGCGCGGGGGCGACGAGCGTGAAGTCCACCGGTGCGCCGACGGTGTCACCGGGCAGGTCCTCCCCGGTGCGGGCGCTGCGGGTGACGGCGTCGAGCGGGCCGTCCGCGGAGACCTGCACCGCGTAGGTGCCGTCGGCGAGGCCCTCGACGGCGGTGGGCACCACGGCGCCGGCGGGGACCTCGATCTGCGCGGGCGATGCCCCTGAGGCGGCGCCGTCCGCGCCCAGGACCTCGACGTCCGCGGTGACGGTGGAGCCCGAGGGGTTCGAGAGCACGAGGGTGGGCGCGGTCCCGGCGACGTCCACGCCGGGCATGACCAGCTCCTGCGCGGGGGCGGGCAGCGGATCGAGGATCTCGGCGCCGCCGGGGGTCAGCCCGTCCCGCTCGGTGGTCTGCACGTGCAGGGACAGGGGCGCGCCGAGCACGGAGACGTCCACGCCGACCGCGTCCTCCCCCGGCACCACGGACTCCAGCAGCACCCGCTCCTCGTCGCCCGGCGCGACGACGACCTGGCTGCGCCCCTCCATCGCCGCCGGCCCGTCGGCGGTGCGCAGCTGGACCGAGGCGGTGGCGGGGCGGTCGGAGGAGTTGGAGAGCACGAGCACGGAGCTGTCCCCGGTCTGCGTGGAGACGCCGAGGAAGGACGCCTCGGTGGTCGGCTCCGCGCAGCGGGACAGGGACAGGGAGCGGAAGTCCCCGGACGCGGTCCAGGTGCCCTGGACGGCGTCGGCGACGGGACGACCGCCCTCGGAGGTCTGCGCCGTGACCCGGGGCGCGGTGCGCACGTCCCGCAGGGTCTGCACCGCGATGCCGAGATCCGTCGAGGCGGCATCGCCGGGAAGCTCCTCGCCCTCGGCGTCCGCGGCCGTGATCGCGGGGGCGGGCACGGCGCCCTCGGCGTCCTGCCGGGTGCTGGATCCGCTCACCTCGCCGAACAGGACGGAGGACGCGGGCTCGGCCGCGACGCTGCGCAGGGAGACCGACGGGGTGGGCGGGGTGACCGCGAGCGCGGCGTCGCCGCCCGTCTGCAGCGCCTCGTCCGGCACCTGCAGCGGGCCGTGGCAGGCGAGGCTGCGGGGGCCGGGGCTCGCCGTGGTCGCGACGTGCTCGGCCGCGGCGGGCTCGCGGTCCGGGGCGACGGCGAGCGCCCCGGCGGCCAGCAGCAGGGGGACGATCGCGGCGACGCCCAGCAGCAGGCGGGCGGGCCGTCCGTGCGCGGCGCGCACCCGTCCCGCCCCGCGGGCGGTCCCCGTGCGGTCCTCAGCCTCGGTCTCGGCCTCGGAAGCGTGCTCAGCCATACATCTCCTCCGCGGTGCGGGTGCGGACCCGCCAGGGGATCGCGATCAGCGCGGTGGCCGCGGTCGCGCCGTACAGCAGCAGCTGCCAGAGCGGTCGGGCGGGCTGGTGGCGGTGGATCTCGAGCTCTCCCCCGGCCCCGGCCGGGACGGTGAAGCCCTGCGCCCAGCCGTCGACCTCGACCGCGGCGAGCTCGGTGCCGTCGAGGCTCGCGCGCCAGTCCGTGTCGTGACGCTCCGAGAGCACGACGGTGCGCTCCTCGTCGGCGGGGGCGATCTCGCCCTCGGCGTCCACGACCCCGCTGTCCAGGGCGATCGGCTCCTCGCCGCCGGTGACGACGGCGCGCGGCAGGGCGTCGATCACGCGCCAGGTCCCGCCCTCGGAGCCCTCGGTGACCTTCTCGAGCAGCGGGGAGCTGTCCAGGGTGCTCATCAGCTCGGGTCGGCTCTCGCGGTCCCCGTGGACCACCACGTAGGCGATCGCGGGATCGGCGAGGTCCGTGCCGTCCTCGGCGCCGCCGGAGAGCATCGCCGCCACGTCCTCGCGCAGCCCGGCGGAGGCGGGATCGTCGTCGACGGGCTCGCCGGCCAGCGCCGCCTCGACGTGGCGGGCGTCGACGAGCGCGGAGTGCTGGATCACGGTGTCCTCGCCGTGGACCACGAGGCGAGCGGCGACCGCGCCGTCCTCGGCCTGGTCCAGCACCAGCACCCGGGAGCGGGCCTCGGTGCGGCCCTGGTCGGCGGCGGCCGCGGGGACCTCCCCGCCCTCCACGCGCCCGATCTGCAGCGCGCGGGGAAGCAGCGCCATCCCGCCCACGACGGTGAGCAGGCAGGCCGCCGCGGTGACGGCACCGATCACGGAGGTGAGCAGGCGCCGGAGACGCGAGTCGCGCTCCTGACGACGGGCGAGGGTGTCGAAGGTCGCCGCGGCGCCGAGGGAGAGGCAGAGCAGGGCCGCGCTGAGCAGGGCGTGCAGCGGCGGGGTCAGCACCTGCCCCTGGCCGACGGAGGTCCCGGTGGAGCGGGCCGCCAGCACGGCGAGCGCGCAGACGGCGGCGGCGAGCAGGCTCAGCCGGCCCGCGCGGCCGGCCGCACCGCGCAGCAGCGGGGAGACCAGGGCGCCGAGCACCACCGGCGCGACCGGCAGCAGCACCAGGAGTCCGGCGGCGCCCTCGCCGAGCATCCCGGCGAGCGGCGCGGCGAGGTCGGGGGCGACCGGCCACAGTCCCAGCAGGTCCCGGGCGCTCGCCTCGCCCGCCGAGGCGGGCACGCCGGCGACGGCCAGGAGGGTGCGGGGATGGCCGAGGTAGGTGGGCAGGTAGGGCGCGTGGAGCGCGAGCGAGGGCAGCAGCACCCACAGCAGGCGCAGGCGCCGACCGGGCGCGGCGATCGCGACCAGTGCCAGGGCCGGCGCGACGAGCAGCACGAGCACCGGCTGCACCGCCCCGATCACCAGCAGCAGCAGACCGCCCGCGGCGGCCGCGGAGACGGAGGCCTGGGAGACCTTGTGGGGCAGGCCGATCGCCCGTCCGATCGCGAGGGCCAGCAGCGGCAGCAGCACGTGCACGGCCAGCAGCGGCCATGCGCCGACGGCGAGGGCGGTCAGGAGCGAGGGGGCGAGCGTCCACACGCAGGCGAGCACGAGGCGGGCGCCGACCGCGCGGGTGATCGCGCCGGAGGCCCACCAGGCGGCGACCGCCGCGGCCGGCACCGCGGCGAACACCAGCACCTCGACGAGCAGGGAGCCGCTGCCGGGAAGGTGCCCGAGCAGGCGCACGAGCGGGTCGCCGGGCCCGCGGTCCCCGAGTCCGCCCGGGACCCAGGTCGACCAGGCCGCGGCCCAGCGGTCGGCGGCGGCCTCCGGCACGGCGCGCAGACCCGCGCCGGCGAGCTCGCCGCGGCCGAACAGGCTCCGCAGCGAGAACAGTCCCAGGATCGAGGCGCCGAGCACCACGACCGCGGTCCACACGATGTGGCGGCCGTAGTCGGCGTCGTCCAGCCCGTGCCGGGTCCCGGCGATGCCCCAGGTGGTGCGGCGGATCTGGCGGCGACGGTCGTCGTCGGCGAAGAGACGGGTGCCGACGTCGTCGAGCCAGCGCCGCAGGCTCGCACCGCGCGGGAGGTAGAGCGGGGCGAGGCGTCGCCGGGGCACGCGGGCGCGCCGGCGGTCGCGGGCGCCGCGGCCGAGGACGCGCCGCATCCGCGGCAGGGCGGCGAGGACGGCGCGCAGCTCCATCAGCGCGGTGCGCGGCGCGGTCGCCGCGAGCGCCCCCGCCATCCGCAGGAGGGTCTCGAGCGGGAGGAGCAGGAGGGTGAGCAGCGCGTGCAGGAGCGGGCGGTGCTTGAGGACCGTGAGCAGGCGTCCGGTGCGCTGGTCCTGGAGGCGCTCGAGGACGGGCCGGGTGGGATGGGGGTGCAGGATCCGGGCGGCGGACTGCACCGCGACCCGCTCCCCGGAGCGCCATACGCGCTGGCACAGGTCGATCTCCGCCCAGGGGGCGGGGAGGTCGGGGTCGAGGCCCCCGAGCTCGCGCAGCGTCTGCTCGCGGATCAGCATGCCAGGCAGCGGCACGGCGAGGACGTCCTGGCGCCAGTCGGCCTGTCCCTGGTCGATCTCGCCGGGGTCCACGCCGGTGATGATGCGCCCGCCGTGGGTCAGGGTGATGCCGACGTCGACCAGGGCGTCCGCGGACTCGGCGGTCTGCGGGAGGTCGGCGCCCGGCTCGGCATGGCGCACCCGCTTCGCCCCGACGACCGCGGTGGTCGGGGACTGCCGGACGCTCTCGAGCTCGCGCTCGAGCGCGTCGAGGGAGGGGATCTCGGGGTCCTCGAGGAACCACAGCCAGCTCTCGGCGGGGGCGCCCTCGGCGAGGCCCGCGCGGCGCCCGCTGCGGGGCCCCTCCTCGCGCAGCCGCTCGGGCACGCGGGCGAGCGCCTCCGCGCGCTGGGTGCGCTCGCGCTCGAGGGCGTCGACGTCGACGGCGCGGGCGCGACGGCCGGCCCGGCGCGTGGAGGACTGCGCGGCGGGCTCCGGGGCGTCGACGGGGGCGAGGGTGCGCTCGTGCTGCGCGGCGAGCGCGTCGAGGACCTCCTCGACGGCGGCCGCACGGCCGGGGAGCGAGGGGTCGGGGCGGGCGGTGACGTCGACGAGACGGTCCACCTCGCCCGAGGCGGTCAGGCTCTCGAGCGCGGCGCGTACGTCCTCGTCGAGATCGGAGGGTACGGCGACGACCACCCGGTCCGGGAGTCGGGTCTGGGCGGTCAGTGCTGCGTGGAGCGCATCGTGGGTTCCCGCGGTCGTCGCCCCGCTCAGCAGGACGACCGCGGTGACATGGCGCTCGTTCACCGGGTCAGGATGTCAGACCACCCGGCGCTTGAGCTTGCGTCGCTCGCGCTCGGAGAGACCGCCCCAGATGCCGAACCGCTCGTCGTTCTCGAGCGCGTACTCGAGGCACTCGGCGCGCACCTCGCAGGAGACGCACACCTTCTTCGCCTCGCGGGTCGAGCCGCCCTTCTCGGGGAAGAACGCCTCCGGGTCCGTCTGCGCGCACAGGGCGCGCTCCTGCCAGCTCAGCTCTGCATCGTCGGAGTCCTGCCCGGCGAGGTCGAGCAGGGACAGCTCTGCACGCGCGTCGTCGTCGACTCGTTCCTCGTCCATGGCCACCACTCCTTCCACTGCTGTGTTGACCTGTCATGACCAGCGTAGGCCTCTTTCGGCCCCTAAAGTACACCGGTGTAGTTATGGTGCGTCAAGCGGCGTCGGCGCGTCGCGGAGCACATCACTGCGCGAACGGCCGTGCACGACACGGCCGCCGTCGCCCGCCGCTGCGACCCTCCGCGTCCCGCGCCGCCGTTGCACATTCCGGGGCGACGCCGCCCCTCCGATCCCTCGTCCCGGCTCCCCGCCCGCCGCAGGAGCCCGCCCCCCGGGAGGCACCGTGACCACCACCCCGTCCCCGTCCGATCCCGCCGACGCTCCCTCTGCCGCGTCCGCCCCGAGCGCTCCCCCGCCGCAGGTCGCGGTGCTGCCGCTGACCGGCCTCGGCGAGGTGCGGGAGGGCGCCGACCTCGCCGCCCTGCTCGCCGGGGCGCTGGCCCCGCTCGCCCCGCGCGAGGGGGACGTGCTGTGCGTCTCGACGAAGATCGTCTCCAAGGCGCTCGGCCTGCGGGTGAGCCCCGAGGAGCGGGACGCGGCGATCGAGCGCGTCGCCGTGCGCACCGTCGCCCGCCGCCTCCACACCCGGGTGGTGACCTCGGTGGTCCAGATCCCCTCGGGCCCGGTCATGGCCGCCGCCGGGGTGGACGGCTCGAACGCGCCGGACGGCCCGCTGCTGCTGCCGGAGGATCCCGACTCCTGCGCCCGCGAGCTGCGCGAGGGCCTCGTCGCCTATCTCGGGGTCGCGATCGGAGTGGTGCTCACCGACACCTCCTCGCGGATCTGGCGGGTGGGGGTCTCCGACATCGCGCTCGGGGCGGCCGGGGTGTCCTCGCTCGAGGACCTGCGCGGCGGGGTCGATGCCGACGGGCGGCCCCTGAGCGTCACCGTGCGGAACCTCGCCGACGAGCTCGCCGCCGCCGCGGACCTCGTCAAGGGCAAGGCGAGCGGGATCCCGGCCGCGCTCGTGCGCGGGGTGCCCGGGGCGACGGGCGTCGACGTCCCGGCCCGGGAGCTCTCGCGCACGGGGGCCGACGACTGGTTCCGCCGGCCGAGCCTGGAGTCGGTGTGGGCGGCCCTCGGCCTCGCCCCGGAGCAGGAGCCGATCGCGCGGATGTCCCCGGAGCCCGCCGAGGAGCGGATCGCCCGGGCGCTCGAGGTCGCCGCGCTCCCCCGTCCCGGCGCCGCCCCGTTCCGCTCCCGGGCCGCCGCGGTCCGGGACCGCTCAGGCTCGACGCATATCGTGGTCGAGCGGGCCGATGCCTCCGCCGCCGCGCTCTCCGACGCCGCGACGCTGGCCGAGCGGGTGCGCACCGCGCTCGGCGCCGAGTCCTTCGGCGAACAGCTGCCCGAGGTGCCCGTGCTGATCGTCCCCGATCCCGAGGAGGACCCCCGATGACCTCGTCCCCGACGCCCGACCCCTCGACGACGGGCCGTGCACTGCTCGCGGCGCTCGAGGCGCTCGGCCCCACGCCGGCGCTCGCCTGGTACGGCGAGGCGTCCCGGATCGAGCTGTCCGGGCACGTGCTCGCCAACTGGGTCATCAAGGCGATCGGGCATCTGCACGACGAGGTCGCGCTGGAGCACGGCGACACGGTGGTCCTGGACCTCGCCCCGCACTGGAAGCGCCTGGTCCTCGCGCTCGCGACCTGGTCCCTCGGGGGCGAGGTCGTGCTGCTGCCGCGGACCCGGGCGGGGGATACGTCGGCCGACGACGCCGCGGCCGCGCCGCCGGGCGGCGTCGAGGACCCGCGCGTGGTGGTCACCGACCGTCCGGACTCCGCGCTCGCGGACACGGCCGACGAGGTGCTCGCCGTGCAGGGGGTCTCCCTCGCGCCCCGCTATGACGGGGAGCTGCCGCCCCTGGCGCGGGACTGGCTGGTCGAGGTGCGGGGAAGCTCCGACCGGCTCGGCGTGGCGCTGCCTGCCTGGAGCGGACCCGCCCCCGCCCCGAGCGCGGGCGATGCCGCACCGCGACTGCTCGTGGCGGGCGACGGGCTCGAGACGGCGCCCCGCACGCTCGGCGCCTTCCTGGAGGGCGGCGGGATCGTCGGCCCCGCGGCGGTGGTAACCCCGGAGCGCGCCGAGGTCGAGGGCGTCACCGACCGGAGCTGAGCCGCCGCCCCCGCCGGGACGCGGCGGGCGGGGCTCAGCTCGCGCGGAGCGTCGCGATGGCCTCGGTGGGGTCGCCGTCGAAGACGGTGCGGCCCTTGCGCAGCACGACGATGCGGGTGCAGAGCTTCTCGAGCATCTCCAGCTCGTGGGAGACGACGACCATGGTGCGACCGGCCTTCTGCAGCTCCCGGATCCGCTCCAGGCACTTGCGCTGGAAGGGCTCGTCGCCGACGGAGAGGATCTCGTCGACCAGGAAGATGTCCGGCTCGGTGTGCACCGCGACGGAGAAGGCCAGCCGCAGGAACATGCCCGAGCTGTAGTACTTCACGTCGGTGTCGATGAACTCCTCGATCTCGCTGAAGGCGACGATGTCCTCGAACTTCTCCTCGATCTGCTCCCGGCTCATGCCGAGGATCGCCCCGTTGAGGTAGACGTTCTCGCGCCCGGAGAGGTCGGGGTGG
>DHCFD07801__coassemble_1555_pt1 | contig 13585 bp, 10 predicted proteins | sample DHCFD07801__metabat2_low_PE_007 | metagenome-assembled genome bin DHCFD07801 | reverse complement strand
CGTCCCGGCGCGGTCGGGGGACGGAGGTCTGAGGGGTCGGCCGCCGTGCCGCGCGGTGCGGCACGAGGGGAGCCGGGCGGGTTCCCCTGCGGTGACCAGCAGTCAGGGTACGCCCGGTCCGGCGCGGCGGAGGGGACCTTCGTCAGTCGGCGGACTCGGTCCCCGCCGTCTCGGGCACGACGCCGACGGCGACCCTCAGGGTGCTGCTGGCACCGGGCGGGCCGACGACGATGCCCTTCAGCGGCGGCACGTCCGCGTAGTCCCGGCCCCAGGCCGTGGTGACGAAGCGCTGGTCCACGAAGGTGCGGTTGGTGGGGTCGATGTCGACCCATCCCGTGCCGGGCACGAGCACGCTCAGCCAGGCGTGCGAGGCGGCCGAGCCGATCATCTCCCCGGCCGGCTCGGTGCCCAGCGCCCCGCCGGCAGACGGGGCGGTGCGCAGGTAGCCGGAGACGTACCGGGCGGCGAGCCCCGCCTCCCGCACCGCGGCGACCCCCACGTGGGAGAAGTCCTGGCAGACGCCGTGCCGGGCCCCCAGCACCTCTTCGAGGGTGGAGGTGACCGTGGTGGCCGCGGAGTCGTAGGTGAACTCGGTGTGGATCAGCGCGGTCAGCTCAGCGAGGCACTCGCCGACGGCGCGTCCCGGCCGGAACACCTCGGCGCTGATCTCCCGGGCGGCGGTCCCTCCCGGGACCCGTGGGGAGGGGTGGACGAAGTCCAGGCTCGCCCCGGGCATCGGCGCGCCCCAGTGCTCGGGGGTGCACTGCTCCCAGGGGCGGGACATCGGCTCGAGCCCGTAGCGGCGCTCGGCGACGGAGACCCGGGCGTGGGAGTGCACGTCGAGCTGCTCGTGCGGGGCGTCGACCAGGAGGTAGGTCGAGGAGTTCCCGTAGAAGTCGGTGTGCGCGGTGAGGCGGGCGGGTGCCGGATCGACGACCACCTCGTGCGAGAGCACGCGCTGGTGCGGGGTGGCGCGCGGCTCGACGTGGGCGCGGCCGTAGTTGCGGGTGACCGGCTTCGCGTAGCGGTAGGAGGTGAGGTGGTGGACCCGGTAGTGCACCGGGTCCAGGGCGGGGGCGTCCTCCTGGCGCAGCGGGATCAGCGGCCGCGCGCCGTGAGGGGTCGCGCCGTCCTGTCCGGACCGGGTCTCGTGTGCGTTCTCAGACATCGTCGACCCCCCATCGCGAGGTGGATTCCGAGGCGCGGAAGAAGCGGTCCTCGAGGGCGGTGGCGAGGGAGCGCAGGGACTCCGTCGCCGCGTCGATCTCCGCCGGCAGCGCGGTGGGCGCGTCCTCGCCGGCCGGCGCGCCCGGCAGCGGGCGCAGCAGCTCGTGGGGCTCCCAGGCGGCGAGGCGGGTGCGCAGCGCCGACAGCGGTGCGCGCAGCTCGGGGGAGGGCGCGGTCTCGGGCAGCCGGTCCAGGGCCTGGCCGAGCCGGTCCAGCTGGAAGGCGAGCGAGCGCGGCAGCGTGGTGTCGCTGAGCAGCAGCTCGACCAGCAGCTCCGGCTGCACGGCGGCGTGGAAGGAGCGGCGGTAGGAGGCGCCGGACTCGGTGATCAGCGCGACCGCGTTCGCGATCCGCTCCTCCGCGGCGCGGCCGCGGCGATGGCCGAGGGCGGCGCGCAGCAGCGCCAGCAGGCTCATCGTCCGCTCGATCTTGCGGCCGATCTCGGTGAGGTCCCAGCCGAGGTCTCGGGGCATCGCGTCGGCGACCGCGCCGGAGAGGGTCAGGCAGCCGTCGACGATGTCGGTGAGCCACTGCTCCAGCGGGCGCGGGTCCACGCTCCCGCCGCGCACCTGGAGCCGCATCCGCGTGATCACCGGCCACACGTCGTCGGAGAGGAGGTCGCGCAGGGTGCGGGTGGTGTGGGCGAGCGCCGCGGCGGACTGCGCGAGGGAGCCGGGCCGGCCGACGTCCCCCAGCAGGCTCTCGATCTCCAGCCGCACCGCCTCGGCGTCGCGGAGGTCGAGGTCGAGGAAGCCGGGATAGGTAGTGGTCACCTCGGTCACCGCCCGCAGCAGCACCGTGCGGGCGGTGCGGGCGCTGCGGCTGTGCTCGGCGTCGAGGTCGTTGGAGGTGTCCAGCACGGTGCGCAGCAGGCGGGCGGTGGAGTCGACGCGCTCGAGATAGCGGCCGAACCAGAACAGGTCCGAGCCGACCGAGCGGGTCATCGTCGGGTAGGCGGAGACGCTCGCGCGCCGCGACGCCGGCTCCACGGCCGGGCGGCCGGTCGGCTCCTCGTCAGGGACCGCGGACGTGTCGGGGACGGCGACCCACACGTCCTTGAGCGTCTCGGGGCCCTCGTCGGCCGTGCGCGCGATCCCGCCGGGCAGCACCTCGAAGCCGTCCTCGGTCCCCATCACCAGCAGGCTCAGCGTCACCGGGCGTCCCGTGAGCTCCTCGCCGCCCGACGGGTCCAGCGAGGGCCACAGTGCAGGGGCGACCTCGGCGGGTGCGGGCCGCAGCTGCAGGTCCTCGTGCAGCATCTGCCGGCACAGGTCGGGCAGCGCCGCGCGCAGGACCGGGTTCTCGAGCAGGCCCGCGCCCAGCGGGTTCAGGATCTCCACGTCGCCGCAGCGCGCCGCCTCGACCAGGCCCGTCACCCCGCCCAGCGGCGTCGGCCCGAGGTCCAGGGGGTCCAGCAGCGGCGAGGGGACCAGCCGCAGCACCGCGTCGACCGGCTCGCCCGGGGCGGAGGCCAGGCCCGACAGGCGCAGGGTCACGGCGCCCGCACCGGCGCGCAGGTCCCCGACCGACACCGTCGGCGCGCCCAGCAGGTTCGCCAGCCAGCTGTGGTCGAAGGCGTCCAGCGGCTCCTCCGCGTCGTCGAGGAGCACGACGGGGCGCCCGGCGCGCCCGTCGGCCCGGGTGCGCTGATGGAAGGACGTGCGCAGCGTGTCGAAGAAGGGGTGGAGACGGCGCATCTCCGTGCTGCGGTACAGCGACGGCGCGCTGCGGGAGAGCACCCGCCGCAGCTCGAGGGTGAGACCCGCGCCGCGGGGGACGTCCACCGCGTCCTCGTGCACCACCCAGGCGCCCTCGGCGGTGCGGGAGACGGTGGTGCTGACGGCGAAGAGGTGATGGGCGCCGCGGGCGGGGATCCCCACCGCCGGGCGCAGGTAGGCGAGGTCCGCGAGCAGCGCGGCCGCCGGCGCGACCTCGGTGTCGAGCACGGTGCGCGGTCCGTACAGGTCCGCGTACAGGGCGTCCAGCAGCCGCACCCGCTGCACGAGCCCCGCCGACAGCTCCGCCCAGGACTCCGCGTCCAGCACGACGGGCACCGGATCGAGGGCGGGGGACGGGGCGGAGACGTCGGCCGCGAACATCGTCGCGGCGCTCGCCGCCGCCCGCCGTCGCCCCGTGGGGCCGAGGGCGGTGAGCTCCTCGGCCAGGGCCTGCGGATGCGCGATGGTCACCGGGACATCGTAGACACGGGGCCCGGACGTGCGGTGACGGCGGGGCCGAGCGGTCGGCCCCGCCGGGTCGCCGCGGGCACGCTCAGGAGGCGGCGACCACCGGCGCGCCCTCGGAGGGCTGGACGACGACGAAGCCCGGGCCGTGGAAGCCCAGCTGGAAGGACTCCCCGGAGCCGCGGCCGATCAGCGAGCCCATCTTGAAGTCGTTCTTGATCTGAGGCTGGAGGTTCGCGGACCAGCACACCGCGGCCTGCGGGTCCACGAAGGTGGGCTGCTGGGAGCAGTCCAGCAGCATCGGCGGCCCGTCGGAGGTGACCGCGACCATCCCCTGCCCCTGCAGGAACAGGTTGAACAGGCCGCCGGCCATGAAGCCCGCCCCGCCCAGCGAACGGATGTCCCACTGGATCGAGGAGTCGAAGGCGAGCATGTTGCGGGTGTTGAGGGTCAGCGCGTCGCCCTCCAGCTGGAGCAGGAAGATCTCGTTGTTCTGGCGGGCGAAGAAGATCTCGCCCTGGCCGCGGGTGCGCATCATGTTCCCGCCCTCGCCGGTGGCCATCTTCTTCAGCAGCTTCATGCCGCCGCCGGAGCCCTGGTAGGAGAAGTCCATCTGCCCCTGGTAGGCGACCATCGCGCCCGCGGCGGAGATGATCTCCGGGGCCTGCGGGTTCAGCGCGCACCGCAGCATCTTGGAGGACTGCAGCGCCCATCGGTCGTTGGTCTGGCGCTCCTGGTTGGAGGCGTCGAACAGGTTCGAGCGCATGGCCCCTCATCTCGTCGGTCGACCGGCATCGGTCGATGGATTCCCTGCGACGCCCACCGCGCCGCGGTGGGATCGTCTCACGTCCGGGGCCGCGTGGGGACCCTGTGGGGGTGCGGTGAAGCCGCCGCTCGCCCGTGCAGGGCCTCGTAGCATGGGGCCCATGTCCGACTCGCGCACGCCCCGACGACCTCCGGCCGCCAGCGATCCGCGGCTGGAGGCGCTCGCCGAGGACTCCGGCTACGAGGTGCTGGGGCGGATCGGAACGGGCGGGATGGGCATCGTCTATCGCGCGCACGACGCCGACGGGAACGACGTCGCGATCAAGATGCTGCGCCACGAGATCGCCGACGACCCCCGTGCGAGGGAGCGGCTGGCCCGCGAGGTCGCCGCCCAGCAGCGGCTGCGCAACGACAACATCGTGCGGATCCTGGACGCGGAGCTGGAGTCCTCCGACGCCTTCGTGGTCACCGAGTTCGTGCCCGGGCCGACGCTCGAGGACGCGGTGCGCACGCACGGCGGCCTGCACCCCGAGGCGGTGCGCGAGGTGGGCCTGGTGCTGGGGGAGACGCTGCGGGTCATCCACGAGGCGGGCGTGATCCACCGCGATCTCAAGCCCAGCAACGTGCTGCTGCGCGGCGCGACCGAGGGGGACCTCTCGGGCTTCGACCCCGACGGGGACGGCCTGGACCCCGTGATCATCGACTTCGGCATCGCGATCGCCGCGGAGGAGTCGCGGCTGACCTCGACCGGCCTGGTCATGGGCACCGCCGCCTATCTCGACCCGGAGGTGGTGCGCACCGACCGCACCGTCGAGGCGGGGGACTGGTGGTCCTGGGCGGCGATGCTCGCCTTCGCCGCGACCGGGCGGGAGCCCTTCGGCACCGGACGGGCGGACCTCGTGTTCCTGCGCGCGGAGCGCGGGGAGATCGACATCGACGGCGTGCCCACCGAGCTCGGCGACTGGCTGCGCTCGGCCCTGTGCGCCGACCCCGCCGAGCGCGCGACGCCCGAGGAGCTGCTGTCGCGCCTCGCCGAGCTCGACCTGGACCGCTACGACGACCCCGGCGACACCGAGGCGTTCGAGGCCGGGCCGCGCACCGCGGTGCTGCCCGTCCTCGGGGCGGACGGAGCCCCCGCGGCCGGCGCCGCGACCCCGACGGACGAGGTGGAGGGGACGGGCGCCGACGGCGCGACCGAGGCCCTGCCGGCCGGCGACGCCGCGACCGAGGCGCTGCCGCGCATCGCGGACGCGGGCGAGCAGCCCACGGAGGCCCTGCCCCGCTATGCGACCCCGGACGATCCGCCCACCGAGGTGATCCCGGTGACGGGCACGCCCACCCGGGCGCTGCCCGTGGTGCCGCCGTCGGCCGGGCCCGTCGGAGCGGCGGGCCCGTACGGCGCCGCGCCGCAGGACGCCTCGCCCTACGGCGCGGCCGCGTCGCCGCAGCGGACGGCCCCGCAGCAGCACTCGCAGCCGTACCCGCAGCCGGCTCCGACGCAGCGGCCCGCCCACGGCGGCGGGCAGACCGCGCCCCAGCAGCTCGCCCCGCAGCACGGGGTGCCTCCGCAGCAGCTCGCGCCCCAGCAGATGGCGCCCCACCCGATGGCACCGCAGCAGATGGCTCCGGGGCAGGGCATGTGGGCGGCGCCGCCGGCCCCGCCCCGTCGGCCGCTGCTGGTGTGGACCGGGCACCTGCTGATCGTCGCCCTCGCCGCGCTCGCCCCCTACATCTCGCTCGGCGTCCTGCTCCTGCTCGGCGCGCTCGCCCGCACCTGGGAGCGCAGCCACCGCTCCGTGACCGCGCAGCGGATGCGCGGCGCGACCGGCTCCGGACCGACCTGGGCGGCAGGGCTCGCCAGCCCCTTCCGCTTCCTGCTGGGACTGCTCGAGATCGCGCTGCAGGCACTGTTCCCGCTGGTCCTCGGCCTGCTCGTGGGCCTTGCCCTCGACGCCGCCTGGACGCTGCTGCAGGGCTCGCCGCTGCCCGACGGGGTCGCCTTCGCGACCGCCATGGCGATCACCCTGCTGATCACCTGGGTGGGGATCGGCAGCCGCACCACCCGCGACGGCGCCCACCGGATGCTCGACGCGGCCGCGCCCGACATGCTGTGGGGCGCGATCGTGCTGGTGCTGCTCCTGCTGCTGCTCGGCGCGGTGGTCTTCGCGCTCGTGGCCCGCGAGGGGATGGTGGACTACCTCCCCTTCCCGCAGGGGCCGCGGCTGGACGACATCGCGCTGTGGAGACGGTGACGACGGCACTCCTGCACAGGGGCGCGGGTGCTCACCGCGCGGGGGCGGGTGAGGTCGCTCATCCCGTCCGGCCCCGTCCAGGCGGCCACGGTTAAACTCTGCACGACCCACCACCGACCGCTGCCCCAGCCCGGGGCGAGGAGATCACATGGCCGCGTCCGGTCCGTCCCAGTCGGCGCAGGAGCGCCGCGAAGCACAGCGCGAGGCCCTGCGCACGCAGCGCCAGGCAGAGCTCAAGCGCCAGCGCACCGTCCGCACCATCGTGATCGCGGCGGTCACCGTCGTCGCGCTCGTGCTGGTCGCAGCCGCCGGCCTGTTCATCTACCGCCAGGCGCAGCCGGCGGGCCCCGTCGCGACCCCCGAGGGCGTCGCCGAGGACCAGCCCTATCTCCCGATCGGCGCCCCCGAGGACTCGGGCAAGCCGGTGCTCGAGATCCACCTCGACTTCATGTGCCCCGTCTGCGGCCAGTTCGAGGAGATCAACGGCGCGGACCTCCAGCAGATCGTCGAGAACGAGGAGGCGACCGTGCACCTCGTGCCGCGCCGCTTCCTGGACACCCAGTCCACCACCGGCGACTACTCCTCCCGCGCCGCGAACGCTCTCGCCTGCGTCTGGGAGGACGACCCCGACAACGCCATCGGCTTCCAGCAGCTGATGTTCGCCAACCAGCCCGCCGAGGGCAGCGCGGGCCTGACCGACGAGCAGATCTGGGGCTACGCCCAGGAGGCCGGCGCCTCCGACGAGGTCCAGTCCTGCATGAGCTCGAAGACCTACCAGCCGTGGGTACGCCAGGTCGTGGACCCCTACGGCGAGGAGACCGGCGGCGGCACCCCGTACGTCGAGATCGACGGCGAGAACTTCGGCTCGGACAAGTGGTCCGAGCCCGGCCAGCTGCGCGAGGCCGTGCTCGCCGCGGGCGGCGAGTCCGCCTCCGACGGCGGCGAGGGCTGAGCCGCAGGCCACCCCGGGGCCCACGGGCCTCTACACTCTCAGGGGACCGGCCGCGCCGCGGTCGGTCCCCTCTCGCTGGAGTGGCGCAACGGTAGCGCACCTGTCTTGTAAACAGGTGGTTGCGGGTTCGATTCCCGTCTCCAGCTCGCTCCCCGGTCCCCTCGGGGCCGTGCGGCAGCCCCGCAGCGAAGAGCCCCTCGCCGGATCACTCCGGCGAGGGGCTCGTGCGTGCGGGGCGGGCCCGGTGGGTCAGAACGTCTCGTAGGACACCTTGTTCACCGTGAAGCCCTTGCCGGTCATGACGTTCCAGCAGGTCATCCCGTCGAAGCGGCTGGTGCACGCCACGTCGCCGCGCTTGGCGCTGCGGTCGTACTCGAGGGTGGGCGCGGAGTCGCTGAGGAAGGACGTGCCGCAGGCGCGCTCGGCGTCCTCGCCCGCGACGGTGATCGAGAACGGGCCGTTCTCGCAGTCCTCGAGCCCCGCCTCGGAGAAGTCCCGCTCCACGAGGGAGCAGGAGACGGAGTCCTCCTCGAGGTGGCAGCTGATGTTCCCGGTGGGGGAGCGCAGCTCGGACATCTCCTCGGCGCCCTCGGGGGCGGGGGAGACGGGATCCTCGGTGGTCTCCTCGGTCGTCTCCTCGGTGGTCTCCTCCGGGGCGGCCTCGGCGCTGGTCGTCGAGCTGTCGCGCTGGTACTGCTCCTCGTCGGGGGCGAACAGGGCGCGGGCGCCCAGTCCGATCACGAGCAGCAGGATCAGGGCGAGCACGAGGCAGCCGCCGCAGGCGATCAGGGCCCGCTTCCGGCTGCCGTCGTCGGAATCGTCCTCGTCCTGGGGCGGTCGGCCGACGGGTGGCGGGGCCGAGGCGGGGCCCTGCGAAGCCGGCCCCGGGGACGCCGGGGCCTGCTCCCCGTAGGGGTACTGCTGCTGTCCGGAGGGGCCCTGAGCGGCGGTCGGATGCTGCGCGGCGGAGGCGGCGGCGCCCGTGGCGGCGGCGGACGCGGCGACGGCCGGCATCTGCCGGGTCGGCGGACCGGCCTGCGGGGCGGGCGAGGCCTGCGATGCCGGAGAGGCCTGAGCGGACGGGGACCTCTGCGCGGCCGGGGCGGCGCCGAGCGGGACCACGGAGGCCTTCGGCGACAGCCGCACCGAGGAGGTGCCCTCGGTCGGGCCCTGCGCGGAGGGCGACGGCTGCGCGTCAGGCGCCGGCCCGCCCACGGGGGCCTGCTGCGCGGGCGGGGCCGGGGGCGGCGTCGTGCCGGGCCGCTCGTCGGCGGAGGCGTCGGCTCCCGCGGCTCCCGCACCCGCGGCGCCGGCCGCGGCGGCGCCGGTCGCTCCGGCGGCGGTCCCCCAGACGAGCGCCTCGGGGACCTCGTCCCAGGCGGAAGCCTCGTCGTCGAGCCCGGGCTGTGACGCCGACGCGGGCCGCTCCTCGGGAGACTGCGACTCCTGCGCGGCGGTCTGCTCGGGGTTCGCGGGCTCCGGCTCCTCGTCGGGGACCACCTGATGCAGCTGGGTGGGCTCGCCCTCGTCGAGGTCGTCGTCCTCGTCGGACTGCTCGGTGCCGGCCTCGTAGGCCTGCTTCGCCCACTGGTTCGTGGCCAGGATCCACTGGCGCGCGACCTCGGGGGCCGAGGGGTTCATGACGATCAGCCGATGCAGCTGGGGGTGCTTCTCGGTGAGCTCGAGGAGGCGTTCCGGACTCGTGCCCGGATCGGCCGCCTCCTCCGCCGTCGAACGGTGCTCTGCCACCGTGCTCTCCCTTCCTTACGGGGTCACGGCAGGGCGCTCGCGGCTCGCGGGGGCGGCCTGCCGATCCATGAGAATGGCACACCGGCGCGCTCCGAGGCAGTGCGAGGCGGCCCCTCGCAGCGGTGACCCGCAGGTCATCGGGTCCTCGCGGCCCGCCCGTCGGGCCACCCGGGATGCGGGATGACCTGCGTCGACCTCCTCGTCCCGAAGCCTCTCACCTCGCCCGCGGACGATGTGACGGGCGTCTCGTGCGCCGTGACGCAGTTGACGCCCCGTCGGCGCGGGCGGGTTCAGTCCGCGGCGATCACCGGCAGCGCGGTGGTGGTCGTCATCGGCTCGCCGTGGGCGTCCAGCGGACGCACCTTCAGCCAGTAGACGCCGTGCCCGCCGAGGGTGAGGGTGAGGGAGCCGGCCTCGTCCACCGCCGGGAACTCGTGCCCGCCGAAGAGGTCCCGGACGGTGCGCCGGTCCATCCCGGTCATCTCGAGCGTCGCGGTGACCGGTTGGGAGGACAGGTTGAACACGCACAGCAGCGTCTCGGCGTGCCACTCCGCGTCCTCGCCGTGCTCGGCGCCGTCGTAGGTGCGGGTGAAGGCGAGCACCCGCTCGGAGTCCGCCGGGATGTTCCGGTACGCGCCGAGCCCGAAGGCGTCGTGCTCCTTGCGCACCGCGAGCATCCACCGCACGAAGTGCAGCAGGGAGCCGGAGTGCGCCATGTGCGCCTCGACGTTGGTGGTCGAGTAGTGGTAGACGAGCGACTGGATCACCGGCAGGTAGAGCTTGCCCGGGTCGGTGATCTCGCTGAACCCGGCGTTGCGGTCCGGGGTCCACTGCATCGGGGTGCGCACCGCGTCGCGGTCCTCGAGCCAGATGTTGTCGCCCATCGCGATCTCGTCCCCGTAGTAGAGGAACGGGGAGCCGGGCAGGGAGAGCAGCAGGGCGTGGATCAGCTCGAGCTCGGAGCGGGAGTTGTCCAGCAGCGGCGCCAGGCGCCGACGGATGCCGACGTTCGCACGCATCCGCGTATCGGGCGCGTACCAGCCGAGCATCGCCGAGCGGTCCTCGCCGGAGACCATCTCGAGGGTCAGCTCGTCGTGGTTGCGCAGGAAGGTGCCCCACTGGGCGCCGGCGGGGATCTCGGGGGTGTCCTCAAGGATGTCGATGATGTGCCGGGCGCTGCCCTCGCGCAGCGCGTAGAACAGCCGCGGCATCACCGGGAAGTGGAAGCACATGTGGCACTCGGGCCGTTCAGGGGTGCCGAAGTACTCCACCACGTCGGCCGGCCACTGGTTCGCCTCGGCGATGATCACGCGGCCCGGCCAGCTCTCGTCCACGAACTCCCGCAGCTCGGCGAGGAACTCGTGGGTGGCCGGCAGGTTCTCCCCGTCGGTGCCCTCCTCCTCGAAGAGGTACGGGATCGCGTCGGCGCGGAACCCGTCGATGCCCTTGTCCAGCCAGAAGCGCACCACCTCGAACATCGCCTCGCGCACCGCGGGGTTCTCGAAGTTCAGGTCCGGCTGGTGGGAGAAGAAGCGGTGCCAGAAGAACTGCCGGCGCACCGGGTCGAAGGACCAGTTGCTCTCCTCGGTGTCCACGAAGATGATGCGCGCGTCCTGGTACTTCTCGTCCGTGTCGGACCAGACGTAGAAGTCCCCGTACGGGCCCTCGGGGTCGGAGCGGGACTCGAGGAACCAGGGGTGCTTGTCGGAGGTGTGGTTCATCGGCAGGTCGATGATCACGCGGATCCCGCGCCGGTGCGCCTCGGAGACCAGCCGCTCGAAGTCGGTGATCGAGCCGAACTCCGGCAGCACCTGCTCGTAGTCGGAGATGTCGTAGCCGCCGTCCCGCAGCGGGGAGGCGAAGAAGGGCGGCAGCCACAGGCAGTCGATGCCGAGCCACTGCAGGTAGTCCAGGCGCTCGATGAGCCCGGTGAAGTCCCCGGTCCCGTCGCCGTTGCCGTCGGCGAAGGCGCGCACCAGCACCTCGTAGAACACGGCCTTGCGGTACCAGTGCGGGTCGTAGTCGACCCCTGGGCCCTGCGGGGAGAACTGGGCGGGGTTCAGGGGCATCGGGACCTCCACGGCGGCTGGGACGGCGGACGCGATGCCCCCACAGTAGTGTCCGGCGCGGTCGTGCGAGGCCCTGGGAGGCCGACGGACCGGGCGGTCTCCTCCCGCCCCGTCGGGCGCGAGGCCGCGGGGCCCGCCCCCGCGGCGGGACCGGCGCGCTCTCGGACCGGGCCCGGTCCCAACCCGGCCTCAGTCCCGGATCCGCCAGTCCACGGGTCCGGCGCCCTGCGCCTCGAGCAGCGCGTTCACCTGCGAGAAGGGACGGGAGCCGAAGAAGCCGCGAGAGGCCGACAGGGGGCTCGGGTGCGGGCTCGCCACATGCGGCACCTCGCCCAGCAGCGGGATCAGCGACTGCGCGTCGCGGCCCCAGAGGATCGCCGCGAGCGGCCCGCCGCGGGCCACCAGGGCGCGGATCGCGTGCTCGGTGATCTCCTCCCAGCCGCGACGTCGGTGGGAGGCCGGGGCGCCGGGCGCGACGGTGAGGACGCGGTTCAGCAGCAGCACCCCCTGGGCCTGCCAGGAGGAGAGGTCGCCGTGCGCGGCGGGGGCGATGCCGAGATCGCTCTCGAGCTCCTTGTAGATGTTGGTCAGGGAGCGGGGGAGCGGGCGCACGTGCCGCTCCACCGCGAAGGACAGACCGATCGGGTGACCCGGCGTGGGATACGGGTCCTGGCCGACGATCAGCACCCGCACCTCGGACATCGGCCGGGTGAAGGCGCGCAGCACCGCCTCGCCGGCGGGCAGGTAGCCGCGGCCCGCGCGGACCTCCTCGCGCAGGAAGCCGCCGATCTCGTGGAGGCGGTCCTCGACGGGGCGGAGGGTCTCGGCCCAGTCGGGGGCGATGATCTCGGTCAGGGGAGCAACCATGGAGGCAGTCAACCATCCGCGCGCGGCGCCGTCGGGGCGCGTCGGCCCCTCCCGGCGAGGCATCCCTCACGACCTGCGCAGGGCGGCGGCGTGGCAGCGCGGGGGAGCGGGCGCGGTTGCGTAGCCTCGGTCCATGCCCTCCGCCTCCGACGAGCCCGCCCGCGCCGACGCGCGCCCCTCCGACGCCCCGTCGTCGGAGCGCACGTCGTCGGAGAGCTCGGCGTCCGAGCGCGTGCCGTCCGAGGTCGCGCTGCCGGGGCCGCAGGGGGCGCTCACCGAGCGGGACCGGCGGATCCTCGCGCTCGAGGGGCGCACCTTCCGCTACGTCGGCGCGAAGGAGCGGGCGATCCGCGAGGAGATCGGCCTGTCGAAGGTCGCCTACTACGTGCGGCTGAACGCCCTGCTCGACGAGCCGGCGGCGCTGCGCGCGGCCCCCGCCGTCGTCAACCGGCTCCGCGCCCGGCGCACCTCCGAGGACGGCGGCGCCTCCCTCGGCGGCGACCATCGCGTGGCCTGAGCCATCCGTCTCCGGGGCGTGTGCTCCACCCCCGATCCGGGTCGACCATGTTAAATGGGTCCGTGGCTGATTCCCAGTATCCCTACCCGCCGGACCGATTCGACGACGAGGCGGACGCCGTCACCTTCCACGGCGCCCACCGCGCCGAGCTCCCCTTCTGGCGGGAGAACCTGCTGTACATCATCATCATCGGCGCGGCCGTGGTGCTGCTGGTGGTGCTGCTCTTCGTGATCGGCGGCATGGGCGGCGGCGACGACGGCGCCGAGGGCCCGGCCTCCGCGTCGGAGAGCGCCTCGAGCGAGGCCGCCCCCGAGGAGAGCCCCTCGGAGGAGCCCGCCCCGGAGCCCGACCTCTCCGTGCCCGTCCAGGTGGTCAACGCCGGCAGCATCAACGGCCTCGCCGGCACCTGGCAGGAGGAGCTCCAGGGCGAGGGCTGGGAGGACGTCAGCGTCGCCACCGCCGACAGCCCCCAGCAGGAGCCCGTCGTGTTCTACCGCGACGAGGCCGACGCGGACACCGCCCAGGCGCTCGCCGAGCAGGTCGGCGCCGGCGAGGCCCGCCAGAGCGACGAGTACGACTCGCCCCTGACCTTCATCGCGGTCACCGAGCCCGGTGACGGCGGCGACGAGGGCGACGACGGCGACGGCGACCAGGGTGATCAGGGCGGCGAGGGCGAGGGCTGACCCCTCCCCGCACGCCCCTGCGGCCCCGCGACGCGCCGCTCCTCCTGAGGGAGGGGCGGCGCGTCCGCGTGTGCGGGCCGTGGGGCGGGACGGGGCGTGCCCGTCGGCGCCGTCCGGTGAGCCCGTCGGCGCCGTTCGGCGAGACGGCCCCCGGGCGACGTCCGGCCCGGCCGGCGGGGCCGTGTCCGCTCCTCGCGGAGAGTTAGCACTCTCAGGGGCAGAGTGCTTATGATGATCTGGCACTCGGTGCACGGGAGTGACAGCCCCCGCGCACCGGGACCTGAACATTCCGGCCCCGTGAGGGCGTCGGCGCCGTGGGAC
>DHCFD07801__coassemble_1513_pt1 | contig 14334 bp, 12 predicted proteins | sample DHCFD07801__metabat2_low_PE_007 | metagenome-assembled genome bin DHCFD07801 | reverse complement strand
GACGGCGTGGAGGGTGATCACTGGCGTGAGAGCGTCCATGCACGAGACGATAGTGCCGCTATCCACACCGGCGCCATCAAGATAGTCGCTGGTCGGCGCACTATCCGAGGGGAGGACGGGGCATGCTCCTGCACGAGCTCGCGGAGGCGACGGGGGTCTCCGCCGCCTCGATCAAGTACTACCGGCGCGAGGGGCTGCTGCCGCCGGGCGAGAGGATCACGACGACCCGGCAGGACTACGGCCGCGCCCATGTCGAGCGCCTCGAGCTGATCCAGGTGCTGCGCGAGGTCGCCGGCGCCCCGATCGCGCGGATCGCACGGGTGACGGCCCTGCTCGACGATCCCGACGTCCCGCTGATCGAGGTGCTCGCCGAGTCGCGGACCCTCGCCCTGGGCCTCGAGGATCCGACCGACGAGGAGAGCGCAGCGGGCGGGGCGGACGGGGCGAAGGCGGCGGGAGGCGAGCATCCCTCGATCGCCCCGCTGCTCGCCCACCTCGGCTGGCCGGACGTCGACTCCGCCCCGCGCCGTGCGCTGGACCGGCTGCTGCGCTCCCTGGAGGAGTGGGAGGCGCCGACGGATCTCGGGATGCTGCTGCGCTATGCGGAGCCGATGGCGCAGATCGCCCGTTCGGACGTGGACTGGATGAGCACCGGGGCAGGGCCTGTCGAGGCAGGGCCGGCGGGGGCCGGGCCGTCCGTCCCGCAGGACGTGGCGGTGATGCGCGCGGTGGCGGGCGCGATCGCCTCCGACCGACTGGTCCGACTGCTGCGTCTGCTGGGGCACGCGAGCTTCTCGATCCTCGATGCGATGCAGGTCAGCGAGGACCCCGGGCCGCCCGGACCCCCGATTACCAGGGAATGAACAGCCTCGGCACAGTGCTTTTTCCGGCAGCGCGTGTTCACTGTTCTCAACGCGTCACCGGAGGACCCGCTGACTGAGGAGGAGGCGGGATCCGCTGATCCGGGACGCGGGGGAAAGGGATGGCCCCGGCTCGTGGGGACGAGCCGGGGCACTTTCCTGTCCGGGGGCCTCCCGCTCCGGCGTCGCCCACACCGGGGGCGCTCTCAGCGCCGCAGGTCGATGCCGAAGACGCGTCGGATCTGCGCGACGGCGTGCCGGGTGAAGCGGCGGTCCGAGGGGGTCGAGGCGAAGGGCAGCACGAGGCCGGGATGGTCGGGATGCGTGACGCGGCCGTGCGTCGCCCCGGGGGTGATGACGAACCCTGCCTGCTGCATACGGCCCAGCAGCTCGCGGCGCGAGGTGGGGTGGCGCGTGCCCTGCCCGCCGCGGGTGGAGGGGCCGGCGGCGTCCTCGGCGATGTCGAGCGCGGGCTCGTACTCGTCGGGGCGCACGCTGAGCGCGTAGCGGGCGGAGAACAGGCCGATCACGGCGTTGTCCGCGCGGCGCACCTGCACGACGAGGTCGCCGCGGAGGAAGTGGTCGCTGGTCCCGGCGTCGGCGGTCCAGGCGTCCTCGGGGTCGGCGACGGCCTGCACGATCCGCTCGCCGTCGGCCCCGGTCACGCCGACGGCGCGGATGTCCTCGTCGCGGATCCGCAGGGGCCGGGGCAGCGGTCGCGGATCGTCCGCGTCGAGCGTGTGCACGGCATCGCTCGGAGCGGCCGACGCGGCCCGCGGCAGCTCGACCGTCCGGGCCCGTCGGCGCGGCAGCGGGGCGGAGGGCAGGTCGGCCCGCTCGGGCCGCGCGGCCGGCTCGGGTCGGCGCCCCGGCACGGCGGTCCAGTCCACGGGCCGCACGGAGCGGGCGGGGTCCTTGCGTCCGGCGAGCGCCTTCGGGCTCGGGACGGGTCGCTCGGGCCTGCTCGCCATCTCGTCCCCTCCCCTGCGCGCTCGTGACCGCCCGACTGCCGGGCTCCCCCGATGGTGCCACGAGGGCGCCGGTCCGCTAGCGTGTCGCCCGTCTCGTCCCGTCCTGCCGTGAGGATCCCCGTGGCCGTCACCGTCGCCCGCCGTTCCCGCTCCGCACGCCTCGCCGCCGTGCTGGCCGCCGTGCTCCTCGCCGCCGGGTGCAGCGGCTCCCCCGAGGAGCAGAGCTCCTCCCCCGCCGCCCAGGGCACGACCGCCGAGGAGCCCGCCGCCTCGGGCGGGGACGACTCCGCCGGGGGTGCCTCCGACGAGGGCGGGAAGACCGCGGCCGTCGTGCCGCAGGAGTCCTACGAGGTCACGCCCGCGCCGGAGGGCTTCGTCCCGCCGGAGCCCTGCACGGGCGAGGGCGCCTTCTACGCGGAGCTGGGAGGGGAGGCGAACCCCGGCCTGCCCGAGCGCGGCGGGGAGTCCCTGACCGTCTCCCTCGAGAGCATCGAGGGCGACAGCGCGCAGCTCATGGCGCAGGTCGGCGACAGTCCCGCCCGGGAGATCGGACCGATCACCCTGGGCGAGACCGTCGCCGTGGACCTGTGGACGCTGTCGGTGACGAGCGTGTGCGCCGACTCCGAGCAGGTCGAGTTCGACCTGATCGACTGAGGCTGGATCTCGTCACCGGTGGATGATGGGGGCATGACGGACCGCTCCCCTGCCCTGCACCGCTTCGACCTGGACGTCGTCGGGGCGGGGCTGCCCGTCGCGGCGGCGCGGGAGGAGCTCGGGGCCGCGGCGCGGACGGGCGCGATGGTGGTCACCGCCCCGCCCGGCACGGGCAAGACGACGCTGGTGCCGCCTCTGGTCGCGAATCTGGCCGACGGACTGACGCTGGTCACCCAGCCACGCCGGGTCGCGGTGCGCGCGGCCGCCCGCCGTCTCGCCTCCCTCGACGGCAGCCCGCTCGGCGGCCCCGTCGGCTTCACGGTCCGCGGCGGGCGGACGGTCGGGAAGGGCACGGCCGTCGAGATGCTCACCCCGGGCGTGCTGCTGCGACGCCTGCTGGCCGATCCGGAGCTGCCGGGCGTCTCGGCGGTGGTGCTCGACGAGGTCCACGAGCGCTCCCTGGAGACGGACCTGCTGCTGGGGATGCTCGCCGAGACGCGGCAGCTGCGGGAGGACCTGCTGGTCGGGGCGATGTCGGCGACGCTCGATGCGCGGGCGGTCGCGGAGGTGCTGGACGGCGCGGCGATCGTGGAGGTGCCGAGCGCCCTGCACCCTCTGCGCACCGAGCACGCCCCCTCCCCGTCCCCGCGCCTGGACGCCCGCGGCGTCACCCGCGAGTTCCTGGACCATCTCGCCCGCACCGCGGCCCGCGCGCAGCGGGAGGAGGGCTGCGACGCGCTGGTCTTCGTGCCCGGCGCCCGCGAGGTCGACGAGACGGTCGCCCGCCTGCAGGGACTCGTCGACGGGGTCGAGGTCCTCCCGCTCCACGGCCGGCTGCCCGCCGCCCAGCAGGACCGCGCGACCGGCGGCCGCCGCCCCGGGGAGCCGCCCCGGATCGTGGTCTCCACGGCGCTCGCGGAATCCTCCCTCACGGTGCCCGGGGTGCATCTGGTGGTCGATGCGGGACTGTCCCGCGAGGTGCGGCGGGATCGCGGCCGCGACATGTCGGGCCTGGTCACGGTCAGCGCCTCGCGGGCCGCGATCGAGCAGCGCGCCGGCCGTGCCGCCCGACAGGGCCCGGGCCGGGCGGTGCGGGTGTTCTCCGAGGCGGAGCTCGCGGGGATGCCGGCCCAGTCCCCGCCGGAGATCACCGCCGCGGACCTCACCGATGCGGCGCTCTGGCTCGCCTGCTGGGGGACGCCGCGCGGGGAGGGTCTGCCGCTGCTGACCCCGCCGCCGGCCGCGGAGATCCGCGCCGCCGAGGACACCCTGCGGGCGCTGGGCCTGGTCGACGAGGAGGGCCGCCCCACCCCGGCCGGTCGTCGCACCGCGAAGCTCCCGGTCGGGGTGCGCGAGGCGCGGGCCCTGCTCGCAGGCGGGCCGTCGGCCGCGGAGATCGTCGCCGCGGTCTCCGACGACCACCGCCCCACGGGCGCCGATCTCCCCCGCCTCCTCGCCGATCTCCGCGCCGGCCGTGCCCCCGGCGCAGACCGCTGGCGCCGAGAGCGCGACCGCCTGACGCGCCTCGCCGGCTCCTCGGGCGGGAGCGCCTCCCCCGGCGCGGTCCTCGCCCTCGCCCGCCCGGAGCGGATCGCCCGCCGGGTGGGCGACGGCTCGCGATCCTTTCTCCTCGCCTCCGGCACGCGGGCGGCCCTGCCCGAGGGCAGCGGCCTGCTCGGCGCGCAGTGGCTCGCGGTCTGGGAGGTGCAGCGCGCGGAGGGGCGGGCCGCCGACGGCACCGGCGCGGTGATCCGTGCCGCCGCCCCGCTCACGGAGGACGAGGCCCTCGACCTCGGCGCCGGTCTGCTCGTCGAGGAGCGCACGGCGAGGCTCGAGAACGGCACCGTCCGTGCCCGCCGCCGGCGTGCACTCGGCGCGATCGAGCTGTCCTCCACTCCCGTCGCCGCGACCGCCGACGACACCGCCCCGGCCGTCCTCGCTGCGGTCCGCGAGCGCGGCCTCGACGCCCTGAACTGGTCCGACACCGCCCGCAACCTCCGCCACCGGCTCGCCCTGATCCACCGCGAGCTCGGTGACCCGTGGCCGGCGATGGACGAGGACGCACTCCTGGCCGCCCTCGAGACCTGGCTCGCCCCGCACGTGAGGACACGCCTGGACGGCATCGATCTGGTCTCGGCGCTGCGCACCCTGCTGCCCTGGCCGGAGGCGTCCGAGCTCGACGCCCTCGCCCCCGAACGGCTCCCCGTCCCCTCGGGATCCACCGCCCGGATCGACTATCCCGCGCCGGACGAGGAGGGCGGCCGACCAGTCGTCGCGGTGAAGCTGCAGGAGCTGTTCGGCCTCGCCGAGACGCCGCGGCTGGTGCGGGGCAGGGTGCCGGTGCTCTTCCACCTGCTCTCCCCGGCCCGTCGGCCGCTCGCCGTCACGGACGACCTGCGCTCCTTCTGGGACGGGCCGTACCGGGAGGTGCGCAAGGAGATGCGGGGCCGCTATCCGAAGCACCCCTGGCCGGAGGATCCGTGGACGGCGCCGGCCACCGCGCGGACCACGGCGCGGCTCAGGTCGAGCTGACCGTCGTGACCACGGTGGCCGCGGCGAGCGCCGCGGTCATGTCGTCCACGACCCGCTTCACGGCCGTCGCGGCGGGGCTGTCGATCTCGAGGGCCTCGATCCGCTGATCGAGCTCACGACGGGAGAGGCCGGGCAGGTCGTCCTTGAGGATCCGGTGCGCGATCCCGAGGGCGCGCAGGATCTCCAGCAGCAGCCCGTCCTGCAGGGAGGCGCGGGAGGGGTCCTCGACGGCGGCGGCGAGACGGGCGCGCAGCGCGGTCTCGAGCTCGTCGTCGTGCGTGGGCCAGGTGGTGGTGAACCAGCCGTCCTTGCGCTGCACGGCGCCGACGGCGGCGTAGCCCTCGCCGATCACCTCGGTGAGGTTCATCGTGCGGTGGCCGATCGCGGACTTCAGCGACTTCCCCTCGAGCTCGGCGAGCGCGCCCAGGGCCTGGTCGAGGACGGGCAGGTCGGTGGGCTCGGTGGAGAGCACCTGCACCTTCGGACTGCGCTCCTCGGTCAGCGCGATCCGCTCGCGCAGGGCGAGCTCGGCGATCGCGGCGGCGGCGAGGGCCTGGGTGCGGTACGAGGTCGAGTCCTGCCGACCGGCGTCGTCGGTCAGCAGCAGGAACAGCTCTCCGGGGATCGTGTGCGTCGTCATGACCCCACCCTTCCAGGCGCGCCGCCGCACCGGATCCGACGATCGTCGCACCCCGCCCCTGCTCCCGGGTGGGATCCAGCGGGCCTCTGGCACCATGAGGACCATGCGTCTGATCCGGACCCCGTCCCGCCTGTACCGTCTGCTGGCCCTGGCCGAGATGGTCACCTGGACCCTGCTGCTGCTCGGCATGCTGCTGAAGTACGCGCTGCAGGTCACCGAGGTGGGGGTGCGGATCGGCGGGAGCCTGCACGGCTTCGTGTTCCTGTCCTATGTGGTGGTGACGGTGCTGGTCGCGGTCGATCAGCGCTGGAGCCTCGGGCGCCTGGCGATGGGGCTGGGCTCCGCCCTGGTCCCCTATCTCACCGTCCCCTTCGAGCGCTGGGCGCACCGGAAGGGCATGCTCGGGGACTCCTGGCGGCTGCGCGAGGACGCCCCGCGCTCGTTCCCGGAGAAGGTGGTCGCCCTCGCGCTGCGCCGCCCGCTGCTCGCCGGCCTGATCGCGATCGTCGTGGTCGCGGTGGTGTTCTCGGTGCTGCTGCAGCTGGGCCCGCCCACGGAGTGGTTCGCCTGATCAGCCCGGCGAACGGGGTCAGCGCGGCCTGATCAGCGGGTCGATCTGCACGCTCCCGCCGCCGCGCAGGTGCAGCCGGCCCAGGTGCGTGACGGGCGTCGCCTCCGCCAGGCGCGGCACCTGCGGCTGATCCGGCTCCGGCGGCAGCGCCTCCCCGAAGCACACCCCGCAGCCCAGCATTCCGACGGCCTGCGCACGCCGCGCCTCCCAGTCGAGCTGCGCCTCCTGCGAGGCGCGGATCCAGGGGCCGCCGACGGGCCGGCAGGGCCCGCAGGCGTCCTCGCCCTGCAGAGGGCACTGCGCGGGCCGGTCCGTGACCTGCAGCGGGAGCTCCTCCAGCACGGGGACCCGCGGGTCCGCGCCGGTGGGGTGGACGTCGAGCCCGTCCGGCCCGATCCGCAGCACCGCCACCTGTCCGAGCTCCCGCGCGGCCGCCAGCGCGCTCTCGAGCGCCTGGTCGGGATGGGCGCCCAGCAGGTCCTCGCGCGTCGCGACGGCCGGCTCGAACCACTCCCGGCGAGGGCCGACGAGCGCTCCGCGCCCCACGATCCCGCCCCTCGCCCGCAGCGCCGCCGCGACGGCCGGGACGCGGTACCAGCCGTGCCGCGGGGACAGCGGACGCCGCCGAGGAGCCCCGATCGGAGCCCCGACCTCCGCACCCTCGCGACTGGGACGGGCCGGCAGGGCGCTCTCTCCCCGCACCTCCACGGGCGGCCGCAGGCCGGACGAAAGGTCGCCGACCAGCCCCACGCCCTCTCCGTCCACCGGCAGCACGGGCCCGAGAGCGGGCACCACCAGCCAGGCGTGCTCGAGCATGAGCGGCGGCCGTGCGGCGAGCGTGCGGCGCACCGTCTCCCGCGCCGGAGGCACCGTCGGCTCCCGCCGCCGGAAGCCGGGCTCGTCCTCCGAGGCCTCCACCGCGGGCGACCCGTCGTCCACCCGTGCCGTCACCGCCCCGACCCCGGGCAGGGACAGCTCGATGAGCTGGTCGCGCCAGGTCGCCGCGTGGTCGTCGAGATGCATGCGAATCACCTTCCGAGAAGGGCCCGCGGAGGCCCCGGGCCATCTGACCGGATGGGCGGACGCCCCCGGCCGGGTCTTCCTCGACGGGCACCGGGTTCGGTTCCGGTTGCCGCGCGGCCTCTGTCGAGGGAGTCCGGCCGCGTCTCGTGACCCGTCGGCGACGGTAGCGCGGGGGTGCGACAGCCGACGGCCGGGCTCGTAGACTCCAGGGGTGCGGTGCCACCACTTCGACTCCGGCGCGTGCAGGTCCTGCACGCTGCTGGACCTCCCCCGCCCGCGGCAGCTCGCCCGCGGCCGTGAGCGCGTCGAGCAGCTGCTCGCCCCGCATCTCGCGCCGGGCACGATCTGGTCGGGGCCGATCGTCGGCGCGGAGCAGGGCTTCCGCGCCCGCGGGAAGATGGCCGTCGGCGGCACCGCCCAGGCGCCTCTGCTGACCCTGCCCGGGCAGTCCGCGGGCACCGACCTGTGCGACTGCCCCCTCTACCCGGACGGGGTCGAGGAGGTGCTCGAGGGGGCGAAGGCCCTGATCCGTCGGGCGCAGATCCCGCCCTATGACGTCGCCCGCCGCCGCGGCGAGATCAAGAACGTGCTGGTCACCAGCTCTCCGGACGGGGAGCATCTGCTCCGCTTCGTGCTGCGCAGCACCGCGGCGCTGGAGCGGCTGCGCGAGCACCTGCCGCGGCTGCTCGAGGCGCATCCCTCGGTCGTGTCGGTCAGCGCGAACATCCACCCCGAGCACACCACGCGCGTCGAGGGCGAGGAGGAGATCCCGCTGGCCGGGGCCGGTCGTCTCGCCGTGCGCACCGGGGACGTCACGCTGTTCTCCCGCCCGCAGTCCTTCCTGCAGACCCACACCGAGGTCGCCGGCGCCCTGTACCGCCAGGGCGCGGAGTGGGCGGGCGAGATCGCGGGGGCGCGGGAAGACCAGGAGACGGGCCCCGGCCTGCGGATCTGGGACCTGTACTGCGGCCTCGGCGGCTTCGCCCTGCATCTCGCCCGCGCCCTCCCCGCCTCCCGGGTCACCGGGGTGGAGGTCTCCGCCCAGGCGATCGACGGGGCGCGCGAGGGGGCGGAGGCCGCGGGCGCCGACGTCCGCTTCCTCGCGGCCGACGCGACCGCGTGGGCGATCGAGGAGGCCGCCGGTCCCGCAGGCCCGCCCGATATCGTCGTGGTGAACCCGCCGCGCCGCGGCCTCGGACCGGAGCTCGCCAGCTGGCTCGAGCGCTCCGGGGTCCGCGACGTCCTCTACTCCAGCTGCAATCCGGCGAGCCTGGCCGACGACCTCGCCGCGATGCCCTCGCTGCGCATCGTCGCCGGCCGCTACGTCGACATGTTCCCCCACACCGAGCACGCCGAGGTGATCGTGCGTCTGCGACGCATCGCCCCCGGCGAGGAAGGCCTCTCATGACTCCCACCCCCACCGCCCAGCTGACCGCCGTGACCCGCACCGTCAGCCCTGCGAAGAACGGGAACACGGTCGCGCTCTCCCAGACCCTCGACGCCGCCCCGGAGCAGCTGTGGGAGGCGCTGACCACGGCCGAGCGGCTCGCCCGCTGGTTCGGCACCGCCAGCGGCGACGTGGTCCCCGGCGGGCGCTACGAGCTGCCCGAGATGGAGACCAGCGGCCGCCTGGTCGAGGTCGATCCGCCCCGCCACCTACTGCTGACCTGGGAGTACGGGAAGAGCTCGAGCGACGTCGAGCTGCTGCTCACCCCCGCCGAGGAGGGCACGGACGGCGACGGCGGGGGCACCACCCTCACCCTGCGCCACACCGTCCCCGCCGACGCGCACTGGGCGACCTTCGGACCCGCCGCGACCGGCTGCGGCTGGGACGCGGCGCTGTACGCGCTGGCCCAGCACCTCGAGGATCCGGGCAAGGACCTGATGCGTCGCCTGGGCAGCTTCGCCGGCTCCCCCGAGGGCGCGGAGTTCACGCGCGCCACGGCGGATGCCTGGTACGAGGCGCACGTCGCCGGGGGCGCGGACCGCAAGCCCGCCCGCAAGGCCTCGGTGCGCACCGCCGCCGCCTATCTCGGCGAGGAGATCGAGACCGAGTGAGCGCCTTCGTGGAGGTGCTCTCCCTCGGCGGCACCATCTTCATGACCGAGGACGCCCGCGGCGAGAGCGCCCGCCCGGACGACGACGCGGGGGCGCGGCTGCTCGCCGCCGTCGGCGGGGACGTCGAGCTGCGACCCCGAGCGCTCGCGAACATCTCCTCCTCCGATGTGCGCCCCCACCACCTGCGCGCCGTGCTGGAGAGTGCGCGAGCCGCGGTCGATTCCGGCGCGGCCGGCGTGGTGCTCACCCACGGCACCGACACCCTCGAGGAGACGGCGTTCCTGCTCGACCGGTTCTGGGACCGGGAGGCGCCGCTGGTGGTGACCGGGGCGATGCGTCCGGCGAGCGCGCCCGGCGCCGACGGGCCCGCGAACCTCCGCGACGCGGTCCGCGCGGCGACCGCCCCGTCGGCCCGCGGCCTGGGCGTGCTGGTCGTGTTCGACGCCCACGCGCATCTCGCGGACCGGGTCGTGAAGGCCTCCTCCCGCGGGGTCTCGGCCTTCGCCTCGGAGCCCTCGGGGCCGCTCGCGATCGTCGGCGCGGAGGACCTGCGCCTCCTCCATCTCCCCCTGCCGCGTCCGGCCCGTTCCGGCGGACTCCCGCCGGATCGCTTCCCGGCGGTGCCGCTGCTCACCGCGGGCCTCGACGAGGACCTCGCGCTGCTGGACCACCTCCCCGCCGAAGCACTGGCGGGGCTGGTGATCGACGGGGTCGGGATGGGGCACGTCTCTCCCGCCGCGATGCCGCGCCTGCGCCGCCTGCTGGCCGAGGGGGTGCCGGTGGTGGTCGCGGCGCGGCCCTTCGGCGGCGGCACCTCCACGCACCACTACGGCTATCCCGGCTCCGAGGTGGACCTGCTGGACGCGGGCGCCGTGATGGCCGGGCTGCTGCCCGCCCCGAAGGCCCGCCTGCTGCTGCAGGTGCTGCTGGCCTCCGGGGCGTCGGCCGACGGGATCCGTGCGGCCTTCGAGGCCTACGCCTCCTGAGGCACCGCCTGCAGATGCACAGGCGCCGGCCGCAGGATCTCCTCGACCACGCGTCCGTCGGCGTCCGGGATCTCGAGGCCGAGCAGGTGCGCGAAGGTGACGGCCTCGTCGGTGACGGTGCAGCGGGTGATGCGGCGCCCGGGCTCGATGCTGGGCCCGGTCATCGCGAACACGGCCTGGATGTCCTGCTCGGGGAGGTGTCCGTGCTGGGAGAGCAGGAACTCGTACTCGGGGTCGAAGCGGTCGATCAGCCAGCGGCCGTCCCAGAGGTTCTGGAAGGCGGTGCCGCTGACCCCTTCGAGGATGCCGAGGAAGGGGCCTGACCAGCCGTAGTCCTCGTGCATGTCGGTCAGCGGGTGAAAGGCCTGGACCGGCACCTCGGGGTCGGCGACCCAGTCCTCGACCAGGGCGAGCACCTTCTCGCGCGTGGTCTCGTCGGCCTCGGGGTGCAGGTGGAGCTGGCCGGTGAGGCCGCAGCCGTGCACCCAGGCGTCCCAGCTGCTGACCTCGCCGTCGGCATCGAGGCGCACGAAGCCCTGCCGGGCCAGGAGCGCGTTGGCGCGCAGCACTCGCCCCACCTCGACGTGGCCGTGGTCGGAGACGATCGCGATGTCGGTCTCGGCGGCGGTGCCGGCGTCCTCGAGAGCGGCGAGGAGCTCGCCGAGCCAGCCGTCGACCCGCTCGAACGCCTCCTTGACCTCGGCGGTGAAGCGGCCGGTGGCGTGGCGGGCGGAGTCGACGTCGACGAGGTGGAGGAAGAGCACGTCGGGCGCGTCGGTGCGGAGGATGTCGGCGGCGACGGCGGTGTTGAAGCGGCCGAAGCGATGCTTGCGGTCCCAGCCGATCTCGTGCGCGTGCCGGTCGACGTACTCGCAGCCGCGCGGGGTGGAGGCCTCACGCAGCACGGCGAGGGTGGGCTCGAGGCCGGCGCGGTCCCAGATCTCGGGGACGGCGATGTCGAGCGAGGGCGACCAGCCGGTGGCGGGCCAGCCGACGGCGGCGGTGCTCAGGCCCTGCTCCTTCGCGAGGTCGAAGAGGGTGGGGCAGGCGATGTCGCGGGCGTCCCAGAACCAGTCGGGGATCCGCTCCCCGGGGGTGACCTTCTCGTTGGCGTAGATGCCGTGGCCATCGACGGTGCGGCCGGTGGTCTGCGAGGTGTGGTTCGGGTAGGTGACGGACGGGTAGATCGCCTCGGCGGTGCCCCAGCTGCCCTCGAGGATCCGGGCGAAGTGCGGGAGGGTGCGGGCGAAGGGCACGTCCACGACGCTCATCGCGTCGACGGAGATGACCAGGAGGCGTCGTCGGGGGCGGGCGGTCTCGGTCATGGCGGGGCTCCTCCGGGCAGGTGATCGTGGTGCCCTCACGCTAGGAGTCGCGCGTCTCCGCCCGCGGTCGCGGCGGTGAACCGCGGGCGAACAGCACGGTCAGCGCCGTTCATGATCACCTGGCGCCGCGGCGGGGCGTCCGGATCAGTACACGGCAGTCAGAACGGCGGGTGGTCCACGTCGAGCGGCGGCCCGGGCGGGATGATGCGGCGCTTCGTCCGCACTCTGGTGAACTCGTCCTCGAGCTGGATCTCGGCGAGATGGTCCTCGGCCTCGTCGAGGGCTCGGCAGCGGGGCTCGTCGGGTCCGCGCTGCCTGGCCTCCCGGGCGCGGCGGTGCGTCCGCTCGGCCTGGGCGAGGCGGCGGGTCATGCGCGGGGTGAGCAGATCGGTGTTCGCCGCGGTGCGCACCCGGAGGTCCTGCTCGAGCTGCCAGGTCGTGACCAGCGGTTCGGCGCTGGTGCTGCGGTCCCCGCGGTCGGGGTCGTCCTGGGGATCCCTGGCAGGGTCGATCAGCCCGGCGGTCTTGAGCTGGTGGTGGCGCCGGCACAGCCGGTGGAGGTTCCACAGGGAGGTCGGGCCGCCGCGGGCGGGATCCTGATGGTCGTACTCGATGATGTGGTCGTCCTCCGCGGCGAGCGCGGTGGGGCGGGTGCATCCGGGCGCCGCACAGACGGGGTGGCGCAGCCGCAGCTGCATGCGCTGCTGCGCGTCGGGCCTGTAGGTGTCGATCCGGGCGGGGAGGTGGGTCCCGCAGATCGGATCGGTGAGGATCCGGTACCAGACGGAGGAGGTCGCGGCGAGGTCCCGGGCGAGGTCTGCCGGGATGGGGGTGAGCCCGTCGAGCATCGCCGGGGAGTCGTCCATCCCGAGCAGGGTCGTCACGGGCACGGTGACGAGGATCTTGAACGGCTGCGCGGTCTCCTCGACCGGGTCGAGGTCGAGCATGGTGCGGGTGAGGATCGCGTAGCGCAGGGCCGACAGGCTGAGGGGGCGCTCCCGGTCGCGGACGTCGCCGTCGAGGTCGAAGGGGATCGGCTCCTCCTCCCCTGCCTCGAGCGCGACGCGCTGGGCGCGCTGGACGGCGCGGGCGCTCGCGTCGAGCCGCAGGCCGAGGCTGCGGATCTCGGGGATCGGGCCGGTGATCGTGATCCAGGCGACGCCCTGCTCGGAGTCGACACCGTCGATCCGCACCTCTCGTGCCTCGCGGGGCGGCTTCAGCTCGTTCCCGACGGAGGCCACGGCCAGTCGCACCTGGGCCTCGAAGGTGCTGCGGGGGATCGAGGGGATCTCCACGCCGGCCAGGTGCTCGTCGACCAGGCGGATCTGGTCGGCGTCGAGCCGTCGCACCTGGCGCAGCAGGAAGCGGTGGTAGTCCTCCGGCAGGTCGCCGGCCTCGAGGTGCGCGAACATCCGGGGCAGGTCGACGACGGCGTGGTGGGCGTCGCGGATCTGTGAGGTGGCCTGCGTGATGGAGCAGCGCAGTCCCACGGCGACCTTCATCGCGGTCATGTCCGCGTCGATCAGCGAGCCCTCGTTGTCCGGGTCGATGGCGAAGAAGTCCGCGAGATGGCGGAGGCGGCGGGCGTGGAGCTGCGCCTCCTCTCGCATGAGGGAGTGGAGCGCGAGCACGCGGCCGGCATTCTTCCCCTCGATGCCGCCGACCTCCTCGAGAATCAGCTCCTCGGTGAGCTCCCGACGGGCGCGCACGCGCCATTCGCGGGCGGGAGCGGCGGGGCCGGCGGCCGGGTCGACGGCGGGGTGGTTGTCCGGGTCGGCCGCAGGACCGGCGGTGGGGTCAGCGACGGGATCAGCGGCGGAGCCGGGGCTCGACGGACCCGGCACCGAGGAGGCATCGCTCGACGGGGACTGTCGCGCGGTCTCGGACGATGCGTCGCGGCGCGCATCGTCATCGTCGATGTCGTCGAACTCCCCCACTGCAACCACCTCCCCCGATGTCCGGGCACTCACCGATGAGCGCTTCTTCGAATACCTTGACACTACCGACCGAACGCCCGTTTCAGAACCCCCGGAGCGAAATGGGGATCAATTTGTGGATAACCACCCCGTGGGGAGGAGAAGTCACCGTTGATGAGCCCTCCGCGCGAGGATCGGGCGAGGACCCATCCACCGGAAAGCACCCCGCCGTGGACGACGATGCTTGTTTGTCGCACCCGCCTGCTAGGCGCTCGACCTGCACCCTCCCCCGATTCCACGGCGACGCATCCGTCGCCGAGGCCGGAACCTAGAGGCACTCTGGACGCCATGCGCCACGAACACGGAAGGCCGGGCGACAGACCACGTGAGGCGGCGACCAGAAGGGATGGACGACACTCTCACCGAATGCACCGAAATCTCGAACGATCCAGAGAGCCGTCATTTCCGAATTCCCCTCGCTCTCCACCTGGCGTCGTGACGATAAGGCCGACCCCGAGGACGCAGACAGGGCCCTCGGCCGTGCCGACGCAGCACGGCGTCGGCCGCTCACCCCCGCCGGCCGCGCATCCCCGCCGGCCGCACATCCCCGTCGGTCGCACATCCCCGCCGCCTCACCGCGCCGAGCCTCTCCACGACGCAGAGCGCCCCTCCGTGATCACACGGAGGGGCGCAGGGGCGAGCGCCGGCGACGCCGGCTCGTCAGTCAAGCGGTTGTCACACGGACTAGGACGTGTTGCTAAATCCATTGCAGAGCGGCGGAGAGGCAGATCCCTGCCG
>DHCFD07801__coassemble_1488_pt1 | contig 14739 bp, 15 predicted proteins | sample DHCFD07801__metabat2_low_PE_007 | metagenome-assembled genome bin DHCFD07801 | reverse complement strand
CCGCCGTCGGGATCGTAGGTGGAGCGTGCGTCGGTCATGGTGTCCCCCTCGGTGTCGTCGGACCGATGCACGACCGAGTGAACCCGGTCACACGGCGAGGCGCAAGGGACGGCACGGAATCGATGTCGACATCGCCACGGTCGTCCCGTTCGCGGACACGAAGAACCCCGCCGGTCCGGAGACCAGCGGGGTGATTTTGTGGACCTAACGGGAGGCTTGTCGAAACCTGCCCCTGCGCTGGTTCGTATGGGGCGGCTGCACCGAGCGATCTGCGCCCGCGCGGCACGCGTCTCCCATCGGCGAGTGGCGCCGGCCAGTACGCAACGCGGAGTCACCGGCGAGGCGCTCGAAGCTGCGGTAGCGCGCTACCGCGCTGGGGAGACTCTTCGCGCGATCGCCACCGATGTCGGTCTCAGTCGTCACCGGCTGGCGGCATTGCTCCGTGAGCGAGGCGTCCGCATACGGGTCACTGGGCCACTCACAGAGAGAGCAGGCGAGCACGCCCTGTGAACCGTGGTTCGCTAGAGTGGCAGACCATGACCGAAACTCGTGACGTCGCTGCCGCCCGCGAGCTGTTGGCCGGAGGGGTGCCCTTTCCCTTGTCTCGCGAAGTCGAGGATCGATTGGTGACCGCTCACGAGGCGCTCGTGGCAGCAGACGCCACCCGGGAACCGGTGATCGTCACCGTGTGGCAATCACAGCGCGCCACCCACATCCACAGCGTGACCGGCGCCATCAGCACCAACGCCGACGGCGCGATTCAGATCCGCGAGATGCAGGACAGAGAGGGCTACCACCTAGCGCGCCCCGCACTGAAACAACAGGCACAACAGTTCGCGCAGATGATGCGGAAGCAGCTCGCCGCCGACGGGCCCTCTGAGCAGCAGCTAGGGCTGTCGGGACACTGGGTGTTCGACATCGAGAAGCGGGAACTCACCGCCGCGCACCACACAGAGGAGGCCGTAGAGACCCTGCGCAAGCAGTGGCCGAAGGCCGCCACGGCTGTCGGCACCGTCTGGCTCCACGAACAACACCGCGAAGGGCGAACCTTCCCACCTGTGGACATCGGGCCGTTCACCTCCATGGCCGGGACCTGGGAGCTGGACGCGACCCGCGAAGGTGTGGAACTCCTCGAGGGTCGCGACGCGGGCTTCGCCAGGAAAGCGAGGACGTGGCTGCTGAATCAGCATGATCCTCACGCCGACCCGAATGCATGGCAGCCGGCCGTCGGATCCGCGGTGCGGATCAGTCACGACGGGACATTACGTGAACGGGTAAGTACGACGCCATCACAGGTGCCGTGGTGGGGCATCGACGGCATCCGGCGCGACTATCCCCTGCCGATCGACGGCTGGCTGTCCGGCGAGCTGCGGACCGACGGGCCGACCCTCGAGACCCGACATCCCGGCGGCTCCTACGGGCTGGATGCGCGAGTGCGGGACCTGTGGGTACGTGAACTCGATGGCTCCTTGGTGCGGACGGTCTACGTTGTCGAACCGAAGGGTCGCACCCTGTCGTCGTACTGCTATCGATACCACCGGTCGACCACGGTCCCCGATGAGGTCTTCGAGATCCCGGCCCCGCGACCCGAACTACCGGAAGCGCCGACCCTGGCCGGGGTCTGGGAATTGCACGAGTGGGTGGAGGAGCCCGAACTGGTCCAGTTCCAGGACGACGAGAAGGACTATCTGGACCGCGTACGCTTCTGGGCGATCATCTCTCCCGTAGAGATCCCCGGGCAGGGCTGGCAGCCGGCGTCCGGAACCCGGCTGACCATCAAGGACGACAACACCTTCACCGAAGAGGTGACCGGCGAGTGTGCGTTGCGCTGGTGGGACGAGGACATCACGTCCAATGACCAGCCCACCCCCTTCAACGGCCACGTCCTGGAGAATCGGGGGCGCAAGATCTGCCTCGTCCCAGAAGGCGAGCGACGCGAGCGCAGGTCCCGCGGTGAGTCCGACGCTACCGACATGCTGTTTCTACGGTTCGACGGCTCACTGGTACGGGTGCAGAGCGTGAATTTCGACGACGGCTACATGCTGAGTCGAGTGTGGCTGCGCTACACGAAGGTGGGCTGACAACACCATGGGTGAACCCGCTGCGGCCCACGCTTTCCTCGACGGGCACCTGGGCTTCACCCTGCCGCCGGAGACGCATGCACGGTTGACTGCCGACCATGTGCGGCTGGCGGCAGTTGACCACACCAGAGAACCGCTCATCGAGACCGCGTGGCTGGCCCACCCGCTGCACCCCGCACATTCGTACACCGCGGCCGCGACCCCGCCATGACCAACAGGCCCCGTTCGTTGCCGTAGCAGGCGTTGAGGTAGGTGGCGACTGCACCGCCGACCTGCGCGTCCGCTCCCGGCACCGCATGCACGGACTGCCGCAGCGTCGTGATCTGGTCGAGGCTGTCCCGGGGGCCGGGTGAGAACTCGCTGGTGACCACGACCTTGGTGAAAGTCCCATCTTCGGTGGTGCGTGCAGGGGGGCGCGTACCACACCCGCCACCTGTTGGGCAGCGGTGACCACCTCGTCGGCCCCGTCGCTGCGGGTGACGACCCAGATGGGCTGTGCCTCACCAGGCGGGAAGTGGTCCGAGAGGGTCTCCAGACCAGCCGCCGATTCGGACCGGACGCTGAACTTCTCCAGCTGGTCGAGCCCTACCGAGGTGCAGCACTCATCGGCCCCAAGACTGAATCAGGGGCTGCCGTGACCGAGTCGCCCACGGCCACGGGTCAAGAACAGGATCACACCTGCGAGCGCCGCCATTGTCAGGGCTGCGGGCCACCGTCACCTTCCGCGGCGTTACCTACGAGGGCACCCACGAGCCCTCATCGACGCCGAAACCTGGCTGCGTGTCCGAACCAACCTCGACGCCAACAACGCCCGCGGCGAACGACCCCAGAAGTACGACCACTACCTCAAAGGCACCCTGTACTGCGCCTGCGGAGTCAAGCTCATGCTCAATCGCCCCCGCGACAAGGCCGGGGGCCGCTACGAGTACTTCACCTGCTCCGGACGACGCCGCAAGACCACCAACTGCACCCGCTCAGCGATCCTTGCCCAACGCGCCGAAGCCGAGATCGAGCGCACCTACCAGGGCAACTCCCTGACCCAGACCGAGGTGGAGCACGTCCGGAAGGTCCTCAACGACGTGTTCGATCAGCTCGAAGGATCCAGCAAGGACGCACGCAAGCTCCTGACCGCCCAGCGCGACAAGCTCGACGACCTCTACACCAAGTGCGAACCCGCCGAACCACGCATCCTCAACCGCGCCCTGTTCACCCGCATCACCATCGACGACGAAGAGGACGCCACCTGTACCCCCGAGCAGACGACGGCCAGCGTCCTCGCCCACACCAACATCGATGCCCCGACCGAAGTCACCGCAGAAACAAAACTGCCCCGCCATCAGGCGGGGCAGTTCCGATTTTCTCATCTTACGTGGAGCTAGGGGGATTCGAACCCCCGACCTTCTCATTGCGAACGAGACGCGCTACCAACTGCGCCATAGCCCCATGTCGCTCGGCGACCGCATCAGATTAGCACCCCACCAGGGATGCTGTCGCATCGAGGCGGGCCTCTTGACGAAGGTCACAGAGCGGGCGCTCAGCTCCCGACCCGCAGGGCCTGCAGCTCGTCCTGCAGACCGTCGAGCACCTCGAGCCGCCCCTGGCCGGAGCAGGCGACGTAGGCGGGCTGGAGGTGGTCGGGCCGCTCGGCGACCTCCTCACCGGGCCAGGTGCGCAGGGAGCCTCCGGCGCGGCGGAGGATGTGGAAGCCGGCCGCGACGTCCCAGGAGTTGATCGCGGTCAGCGCGGTGGCGTCCGCCCATCCCGCGGCGACGTAGGCGAGCTCGAGCGCGGCGGAGCCCAGGTGGCGCACCGCGGAGACGGAGTCCTCGAGGGTGCGGACGGCGTCGGCGGCGAACTCCGGGAAGCGGGAGCCGGTGCGCTGGCCGGGGTAGCCGGAGAGCACGAGGGCATCGGGGGCCGGGCGGGTATCGCGCGGGGTGATCTCCCGGCCGTTCAGGGTCGCGGGGCCGTCGGCCGCGGCGAAGACCTGGCCGAGCACCGGCGCGTCGATCACGCCGGCGACCAGCTCGTCGCCGATGGTGACGCCGATCGAGATGCAGAACAGCGGCAGGCCGGCGGCGAAGTTGCTGGTGCCGTCGATCGGGTCGACGTAGAAGCTGACCTGTTCGGGCCCGGAGGGCTCCGCGGCGGGGCGCTCGCCGCCCTCCTCGCCGACGATGCGCGCGCTGGGCAGCAGGCGGCGCAGCTCGGAGACGATGATCTCCTCGCTGCGGCGGTCGTGCTCGGTGACGATGTCGTGGCTGGAGGTCTTGTACTCGCGGGAGAGGTCGTCGCGGTCGAGGTCGCGGAGGTACTCGGCGGCGGCGTGCGCGGCGGTGAGGGCGTGCTCGAGCAGCTGGGCCGGGGACGGGGCGGAAGAAGCGGTGGTGTTCATCACCGCCAGGCTAGTCCGCCCTGGTCAGCCTCGGGGCGACGGACCGGGGCGCGGACGCCTCACTTCCTCGAGCTGCCCCTCCACGGCAGCGCCGGGTCACGCCCCGAGCAGATGGCGGAGCGCCGGCGTCATGAGCTGGCCCTCCGGGTCCGCGGCGCGGCGCACGGCGCGGAAGTCCTCGAAGCGCGGGTAGAGCCGGGAGAGCTCGCGGGCGCCCAGCCAGTGCATCTTGCCCCAGTGGGGCCTCGCCCCGAAGTCGGCGAGGGTGCGCTGGACGAGCAGCAGGTAGGGCCCGGCTTCCTCGCGGTGGTACCGGTGCGCGGCGATGTACACGGTCTCCCGCTCGAACGCCGTGGAGAGCCAGACGTCGTCGGCCGCGGCCCGGCGGATCTCGAGGGGGAAAGTGACGCGCACGTCCTCGGCCGTGAAGCGGGCGCGCAGCGCCGTGAGCGCCGCCTCGAGGTGCTCGGCCGGCAGCGCCCACTCCGACTCGTGGAAGCGCACGCGGCGCGGTGCGGCGTACACCGCGGCGGAGTCGTCGACGGTGCGCGGCCCTGCGAAGACGTGGGAGGCGAGCTCGGCGACGGGCCTCGACAGCGGCGGGGCGAGGGCGGCGGCGCGGCACAGCATCTCCCAGGCGCCGTTGCCGAGCACCTCGCGCTGCAGCAGCTCGGCGGCGCGCGGGGGACGCTGCCGGGACGCGTCGGCCGGGAGTCGGCGCATGGTGCGCACGGTCGCGCGGTCGGTGCGGGGGAACCAGAAGATCTCGTGGTGGTCCTCGCTCTCGCAGGTCGCGAGGAACTCGCCGGCCGCCTCGTCGAGGGGCCGGGTGGTCTCGACCAGCTCGAGCCGGTAGGCGGGCACGCACTGCAGGGTCACCTCGAGGATCACCCCGATCGTGCCGAGGCCGAGCCGTGCCGCCTCGAAGAGGTCCCTGTCCCGGGCCGGCGAGGTGTCGAGGACGGAGCCGTCGGGCAGGGCGATCCGCAGTGCGCGCACCGTGCCCGCGAAGCCGGTGTAGCGCGCGCCGGTGCCGTGGGTGCCGGTCTGGATCGCGCCGGCGATCGACTGCCGGTCGATGTCCCCCATCGTCTCCAGCGCCAGGCCGTGCGGGGCGAGGAGCTCGGCGACCGTCCAGAGCCGGGTGCCGCCGCGCAGGGTCACCAGGCCGGTCGCGGGATCGGCGCGGACCAGACCCTGATAGCCGTCGAGGGTGAGGAGCAGCCCGTCGGTCGCCACCAGCGGGGAGAAGGAGTGGCCGCCGCCGATCACGCGCAGCGGGAGACCGCGGGAGCGTGCCTCCCGGAGCGCGGCGGTGACCTCGTCCTCGCTGGTGGGGGCGAGGATCTCGTGCGGGGTGAAGCGGACCGCGCCGGACCAGTTGCGGCGCGGCCGGGGGCGGCCTGATCGCGGGCGGCGGCTCGGGCTCGTCGTCATCGACGGCTCCTTCCGGGACAGGGGCGGCAGGGCGCTGCGGGCCGGGGGTCAGAGGAAGGTCCGGCCCTCGCCGCGGTAGGTGGGCATCGGGTCCAGGACCTGCTCGCCCTGGACGGGCAGGTAGTGGGAGAAGTGCTCGGCGGGCTCGCCCGACTTGGCGTGCCGCAGCCACACCGTGTCGCCGACGCGCAGGTCCTCGGCGGCGGGTCCGATCACGGGGGTCTGCACCTCGCCGGCCGCCTCCTGCGGGGCGAAGGCGAGTCCGGGCGGATGGGCGATGGTGGGCAGGCGGTCCGTGCCGGGCGGGCCGGAGGCGATCCACCCGCCGCCGAGCACGGTCGCGACGCCCTGGGCGGGGCGGCGCACGACGGAGGTGCCCAGCCACAGCGCGGGCTGCGGGGTGAAGCCGCGGTAATGGTCGAACAGGCCCGGCCCGATCAGTCCCGAGCCGGCGGCGACCTCGGTGACGGCCTCCTCGGCGGCGCTGGACTCGAGCGAGCCGGTGCCGCCGGCGTTGACGAACTCGAGCGGGGCGAGCGCCCGGACGGCGGCGACCACCTCGGCGCGGCGTGCGGCGATCTCTGGGCGGGAGAGGCGCTTCATCGCGCGGACCGCGGCGCCGTAGGGGGTGGGCGCGGCGTCGGTGACCCCGGCGATGTGCCCCTCGTAGGCCATCAGGCCCACCAGCTGGAGCCGGGGCCGGGCGAGCGCCGCGCGGGCGAGGTCGACGGCCTGGCCCGCCGTGCGCACCGGGGATCGCAGGGCGCCGAAGCGGATCCCGGGCAGCGGGGCAAAGGAGACGTCGAGCTCGAGCGCCACGCGGATCCTGCGTCCGCCCGTGCGGGGAGGGAGGTCGGCGGTGGCGTCGAGGATCAGGTCCAGCTGCGCGGTCTCGTCGACCATGAGCGTGATCGCGTCCAGCGCCTCCGGCGAGGCGGCGAGGCGGCGCAGCGCCCCGCGCTCCGCGGTCGGATAGGCGACCAGCACGTCCCGTGCCCCGTGGGCGACGAGCCACAGGGCCTCGGGGAGGGTGAAGGCGAGGATCCCTGCGATGCCGGGGCGGTCGAGGAGCCGGTCGAGCAGTCCCCGCACCCGCAGCGACTTCGAGGCGATGCGCACCGGGGTGCCGCCGGCGCGGCGGAGGAGGTCGTCGGCGTTGGCGTCGACGGCGTCGAGGTCGAGGACCGCGAGGGGTCGCTCGGACCATCCCGCCCGGGCCAGCAGTCCGTCGAGTCCCGCGAGGTCGCGCACCGGGTCCGCCTCAGGCGCGGCGGCGGGCGAGGATCTCGTCGAGGTGGAGGTCCTGGGCGGGGGCGAAGCTCTCCTCGACCGCCTCTGCCTCCTCGACGTGGGCGCGCTCCAGCGGCACGGACTCCGGGAGCATGCTGCGGCGGTGGGCGGCGTGACGGCTGGCGAGGTCGTCGACCTCGCCGCGCAGGGCGTAGGTGGGCCGCGGCACCGGGCGGGGCGTCCACTCCCCCGGGCGCGTGACCTGCTCGGCCGCGCGCTCCGAGGCGGTCTCGAGCACGGACGCGGAGGCGGTCTCGGCCTCCGCGGACGCGGCGGGGTGCTGCGCGGCGGAGACGGCCGACGGGGCGGGCAGCTCGCGCCCGGCGCTCGCGGGCGCCTGCTCGGCGCGTCGACGCGCGGTCTCGGCCTCGGCCTGCTCCTGACGGGCGCGGGTCGCGGCGCGGGTGCGGCGGGCCCGACGCTCCAGCTCGGCACGGCGCAGCCCCACCAGGAACACGCCGAGCACGACCGCGCCGAGGACCGGCGGCCACCAGGGCAGCACGTTCGCGACCGCGCCGACGACCAGCGCGGCGGTGAGGACGATCAGCCCGATCAGCACCCCGCGCATGAGGCGGCGCGAGCGTCCGCGCTCCTCGCCGAGGTCGACGCGGGTGCCGGGGTCGGTGTCGAAGCGGGGCCGACGGGTCGGATCGGCGGGACGCATGAGCAGGCGGTCCTGGGGCATGGGAGTGGTCACCTCGGCAGACGAGCGGCGGGCGTGGACGGCCTCGGAGAGATCCCGGGCCTGGGGCGTCATCCCGGCCTCGTCCGCAGCGCGGGCGCGGCCCATCACCTCGCGACGGGCGGCGGTGCGCGGCAGCGCGTACACCAGCCACAGCAGCAGCAGGCCGCCGAAGAGGACGGCACCGAGATTGATCGACTCCACACCGCCACAGTAATGACACCGATGTGATTCGCCTGGTCACGGAGCGGGCGTGTCGGCGAGCAATTCCGTGCGCCGCGCCACCGCGGGGCTCAGCCGGTCGGTGCGGGGCTCGGATGCTCGCGATGCAGGCGGCGCAGGACCCCGTAGCCGGCGTGGTCGGTCGCGACCTCCTCGGCGGTCAGCGCGAAGACGAGGTGGTCGCGCCAGCCGCCGTCGACGTGGATCGCCGCGCGGCGCAGCCCCTCGGGGCGCAGGTTCAGCTTCTGGACCACGCGCAGGCTCGGAGCGTTCTCGGGCCGCACGGTCACCTCGACCCGGTGCAGGCCCAGCTCGGCGAAGAGGTGGTCGATCACCAGCGCCGCCGCGCGCGGCGCCAGTCCGCGGCCGGCCATCTCCCGGTCCACCCAGTAGCCGAGCACCGCCGAGCGCACCGCCCCGTACTGGATGGGACCCGCGGTGATCTGCCCGATCACCCGTCCGCCGACGACCATCGCGAGCGGGAGGGAGGTCCCCAGCCGCGCCTGCTCGTCGGCCCAGCGGCGCAGGGTGCGGAAGTCCGCGGGCCCGCGCTCGCTCAGCGGGTCCGTCGCGTCCCACGGCCGCAGCCAGTCGACGCTGCGGGCACGCAGCCGCTCGAAGTCTCCGCGGTCGCGCCGTCGCAGCGGGCGCAGCGTCAGCTCCCCGTCGCGCAGGACCAGGGGCCACACGTGAACCATCGCGTCATCGTAGACGTCCGACGGACTCGCCTGCGCGTTTTCCCGCCGCGTGCGACTCTGGGCCGTGGACGCCCGGCCTCGGCCGATGCGCCGCAGCCCGGGGCCTCCCGCCCCGGGTCGGCGCGCCGGGCGGCGAGCGGGCGCCTGCACAGTTGCAGAGCGCGCAGCAGGAGATGGAGGCACTCGTGGACGAGCAGCTCGTGGACAAGCAGTCGGAGAAGAAGGCGCTGCGCAAGCAGCTGCGCGCGGACCGGCGTGCCGTGTACGGCGAGGACCCCGGCCGGCGCTCCCGCGAGGCGGAGGCGATCCTCGCGCATGCCGCGGGGATCGTCGCGGACATCGAGGCGCTGGCCGCACGTCGCGAGAAGGCCGGGGACCCGGCCCCTCGCGTCGCCGCCTTCCATCCCACCCCGACGGAGGCCGACGTGATGCCGCTGGCCTCCGCCCTCGCCGCGCGGGGCGCGGAGCTCGTGTTCCCCGCCGCCGCCGGGCCGGAGCTCGAGTGGATCCGCTGGGACGGGGTCTCCGACTTCGCCGACTCCCCCGGGCGCGGCTTCGGGAAGGAGCCCCGGGGCGAGCGGCTCGGGTCCGACGCGCTCTCCGAGGCGGTGCTGGTGCTCGCCCCTGCGCTCTCCGTGGACCGCTCCGGCACCCGGATCGGGCACGGCGCCGGCTTCTACGACAGGGCGCTGACCACCCTTCCGGCCGAGGCGCGGGTGGTGGTCGTGATCCATCCGCACGAGCTGCTCGCGGCCGGGACGCTCCCCCGCGAGGAGCACGACGTGCCGATCCGCGAGGTGCTGACGGCCGACGGGTTCGTCTCGCTGGTCACCTCCGATCCCGTCTGAGCGCCGCGCGGTCGTAGACTTCCTGCGGCCGCCCGTGCGCGGCCCGCACATCGACCATCCCGGAGGACCCGCGTGCCCACGTACGTCTATGCCTGCAAGAACTGCGGACATCGTTTCGAGCAGTACCAGAGCTTCAGCGAGGACTCGCTGACCACCTGCCCCGAGTGCGCGCAGGAGGCCCTGCGGAAGGTCTTCGACTCGGTGGGCATCGTCTTCAAGGGATCGGGCTTCTACTCGACGGACTCGGCGACCTCGGGCGCCTCCACGGTGGGCGGGGGCTCCTCCTCCGATGGGGAGGGCAGCTCCGCCTCGTCCTCGGAGGGATCGGCCGGCTCGTCCTCCGCCGGCTCGTCCTCGGGCGGTTCCTCGGCGGGCTCCGCCTCGCAGCCGGCCGCCGCGGCCTCCTGACCTCTCCTCCCCATCGCCCCGCCGTCCACTGCGGGGCGCGATCCCTCGCGCCGTCGCGGAGGCGGCCCTAGCGTCGGGGCATGCTCACTCGACTGCTCCCCCACCTGCCGACATGGCGCCGGGCCCTGCGCCGTCGGCGCCGCACCCTGGCCGTGCTCGTCGTGGCCGCCGCCGCGGTGCTGCTGGTGCCCTCGCTCGTGCCGGCCTCGGTGACGGGGACGGAGGTGGTGGTCGCCGCCGAGGACCTGCCGACCGGCACCGCCCTGGAGGCGGAGCAGATGCGCACCGTCGAGGTCGCGAGCTCGCTGGTGCCCTCCGGCGCCGCGACCGCGGTGGAGGACCTCGTGGGCGAGCGCCTCGCCGCCCCGGTCGCCGCGGACGGCCCGATCCTCTCCGGGGATCTCCTCGCCACCGGCGAGGACCCCCTCCCCGAGGGGACGGCGCTGCTGGCCGTCCCCGTGCCGGAGGTCCTGCTGCCGCATCTCCGATCGGGCACGCGCATCGAGCTGCTGATGAGCGATCCCGTCGACGGGTCCGCGACACGCATCCCCGCGGAGATCCGCTCCCTATCCCCCGCGACGGGCACGGGTGCGCTCGGCACGGGGACCGACGCCGGCGTCCAGGCGCTTGTCCTCGTGGACCGGCAGCGGTCCGGAGAAGTCGCTCACGCTCTGGGCACGTCGAACGTGGCGGTGTCCGTGATCCGCTAGAGTCCGAGCGGGCCGTGACTTCGGTTCTCCCTCATCCCCCATCTTGAGAAGGAACTCCCCATGAAGGGCTTCAAGGACTTCGTCATGCAGGGCAACGTCATCGACCTCGCGGTCGGTGTCGTGATCGGCGGCGCGTTCACCGCGCTGGTCACCGCCTTCGTCGACAACCTCATCAACCCGGTCGTCGCCGCCGCGGGCGGCGCGGACAGCGTCGAGGGCTTCGGCTTCAAGATCTTCGAGAACAACGAGGCGACCTTCATCAACTTCGGTGCCGTGATCTCCGCGATCATCACCTTCCTGATCACCGCGGCCGTCGTCTACTTCGTCTTCGTGATGCCGATGACCAAGGCCCGCGAGGCGGCCAACCGTCGCAAGGGCGTTGAGGAGGAGGTCGAGGCGGCTCCCGAGGACATCGTGCTCCTCTCCGAGATCCGCGACCTGCTCAAGACCCAGAACCCCCAGGGCGGCAACCCCCAGGTCTGATCCACCCCGGCGCGGCATCGCCCGCGCACCCCACGACGGGGGCGGCACCACCTGGTGCCGCCCCCGTCGTCGTCCCCGGGGTGGACGTCGTTCCCCGGGCGGGCCCCGCGCGCGAAGCCGGTGCCCGCCCCGGCGCCGGGGCGGTATGCGATACCGTCCCCCGGGTGACCCGCTCCCCCACCGCCCCGAAGGGCACGACCCGCCCCGCAGCGCCCGCCGTCCCGGGCACGGAGGACGACGCCGCTGCGGCCGGTCCGGACCTCGGGGCGATGATCGAGGCGACGATCGCCTGGTACGCGGAGACCGCCCGCGACCTCCCCTGGCGCTCTCCCGACGCGACGGCCTGGGGGATCCTCGTCTCCGAGGTGATGCTGCAGCAGACCCCCGTGGTGCGGGTGCTGCCGCGCTGGCTGGAGTGGATGCAGCGCTGGCCCGAGCCGGCCGCCCTCGCCGACGCCCCGACCTCCGAGGTGCTGCGCGCCTGGGATCGGCTCGGCTATCCGCGCCGCGCGCTGCGCCTGCAGGAGTGCGCGCGCGAGATCGTGCGCGCGCACGGGGGCGTAGTCCCCCGCGGCGAGGAGCGGCTGCGATCGCTGCCCGGGATCGGCGAGTACACCGCCGCCGCGGTCACCGCCTTCGCCCACCACGACCGCGCCGTGGTCGTGGACACCAACATCCGGCGCGTCCTCGCCCGCGCCGTCCGCGGCAGGGCGCTGCCGGACCGCTCCTACTCCGCCGCCGAACGGGCGCTCGCCACGCACGCGCTGCCCGCGGAGCGTGAGCGGTCGGTGGCGTGGAACCAGGCCGTGATGGAGCTCGGCGCGCTGGTGTGCACCGCGCGGACGCCCCGCTGCGCCCAGTGCCCCCTCGCGGGGATCGGCTGCGCGTGGGTCGCCGCGGGCCGCCCCGAGCCCGAGGAGGACACGCGACGCCGTCAGTCCTTCGAGGGGACGGACCGGCAGATGCGCGGGCGGATCATGGCACTGCTGCGCGAGCAGGGCGCGGCCGCTCCTGCGATGCTCGCGGCGCTGGATCCCGAGGATCCGGTGCGGGTGGAGCGCTGCGTCCGCTCCCTGCTGGCCGACGGGCTCGCAGCGGTGACTGAGGAGGCGGGAGAGGCCGCCGCGGCGAGCGACGACGGCGCGCTCCCCGGTCTGCGCCTGCCCTGAGGCACCGCGCATGCCCCGAAGAACGGCGCCGACGGGCTCAGGCGCTCCGGTCGAGCTGCTTGATCATGCGGGTGTTGCCCAGGGTGTTGGGCTTGACCCGGGCGAGGTCCAGGAACTCCGCGATCCCCTCGTCCGGGGAGCGCAGCAGCTGGCTGTAGATCTCCGGGTCGACCGTCTCGGCCATCTCCTCGAAGCCGTGACGTGCGAAGAACTCGACCTCGAAGGTCAGGCAGAACACGCGCTCGAGACCGAGCTGCACGGCCCGGTCCAGCAGCGCCTCCAGCATCCGGTGGCCGAGGCCCGTGCCGCGCACCGTGTCGGACACGGCGAGGGTGCGCACCTCCGCGAGGTCCTCCCACATCACGTGCAGGGCGCCGCATCCCACCACCGTGCCGTCCTCGTCGACCGCGACGAGGAACTCCTGGACGGCCTCGTAGTAGGAGACGAGGTCCTTGCCCAGCAGGATCCCGGTGTGGGTCATCGGCTCGACGAGCGCGTTGATGGCGCGCACGTCGGCCGGGAGCGCGGGACGGATCTGTGCGGCGGTGCCTGAGGTCATGCGGGGCTGTCCTCTCCGTGGACGGTGGTGGCGGCGTCGGCCTCGGCGTCCGCGCCGGGGCCGGTGCCGACGGCGGAGCCGGCGCCGACGGCGGAACCGGTGCCGACGCCTGTGCCGGTCTCGACGGCGGAGCCGGCCTCGGTGTCGGCTGCGGCCTCGGCATCGCGACGCTCGGCATCGCGGCGCTCGGTGCGACGGTCGAGCCAGCGGTGCACGGCCGCGATGATCCGCTCGACCACCAGCGCCATCACGATCGCGGCGACGAGCGCCACGGTGATCGCGAGCAGGTGGTTGTTCTCGAACCAGGCGCCGGCGACCGCGCCGATCGCGCAGGAGTACACCGCCCACACGAAGGTGGACAGCAGCGAGCGGGGCCAGAACAGGCGGTGCGGGTAGTGCACGGCGCCCGCGACGAGGTTCACGGCGGTGCGGCCGAAGGGGATGTAGCGGGCCGTCATGAGGAAGACCAGGGCCCGCTTGCGCAGCCCGTTCTCCGCGGCCTCGACCGCGCGTCGACCCTTGCCCCCGCGCAGGAAGCGGAAGCGCTCCCAGCCGATCTTGTTGCCCAGGAGATAGCCCAGGTTGTCCCCGGTGAAGGCGCCGGCCCAGGCCGCCAGCCCGATCAGGATGATCGAGGGTCTTCCGGAGCTCGACCACAGCGAGGACAGGGACACGATCGTCGACTCGCTGGGGACGGTCGGGAAGAAGCCGTCCAGGGCGGCGAAGGCGTAGACGACGAGGTGGACCCACCAGGCGTCGCCGATCTGGAGGATCCAGTCCTCCAGGACGCCGGTCAGCGAGAGGAGACGATCGAGCAGCTCTCCCATGGGTCCTTCCGGTCAGGGGTCCCGCGGCCCCATGGGGGCCGCTGCGCTCCGGGACGAGATCCCGTGACCGGTGATCCCGGTCCGGGAGTGCTCCGCGCTCCGGCGAGCGACCGGAGGCGGGATCGGTCACGGCCCGGCTCCCGCGGACGGGGGCCGGGCCGTGGCCCGAGCTCAGGAGGTGCTGGCCTCCGCGCTGTCAGGCGTGCTGTCGGCGCCGTCCGCGCCGTCCGCGTGGGTGACGTCCTCGGCGCGGGCCTGGGTCATCGACTCCACGTCGACCACATCGGAGATCGGCTCGAGGGAGCCGTCCTCGCCGCGGCGGGCGAAGGTGAGATCGCCCAGCAGGCCCTCGCCCTCGGCGTCGACCACGATCTGGTCGCCGACCTGGACCTGGCCGAACAGGATCCGCTCGGAGAGCGAGTCCTCGATGTCGCGCTGGATGGTGCGGCGCAGCGGCCGCGCGCCCAGCACGGGGTCGTAGCCCTTCTCGGCCAGCAGATCCTTCGCCGGCTGCGTGAGCTCGAGCGTCATGTCGCGGTCCTGCAGGCGACGCGAGAGCTTCGCGACCTCGAGATCGACGATCTGGACGATCTCGGTCCTGGACAGCTGCGGGAAGACCACCACGTCGTCGACGCGGTTGAGGAACTCGGGCTTGAAGTGCTGCTTGAGCTCCTCGTGGACCTTCGACTTCATCCGCTCGTAGTCGGTGGAGAGGTCGCCGCCCGCGGTGAAGCCCATGGAGACGCCCTTGGCGATGTCCCGGGTGCCGAGGTTGGTGGTCATGATGATGATGGTGTTCTTGAAGTCCACCACGCGGCCCTGGGAGTCGGTCAGGCGGCCGTCCTCCAGGATCTGCAGCAGCGAGTTGAAGATGTCCACGTGGGCCTTCTCCACCTCGTCGAACAGCACGACGGAGAACGGCTTGCGGCG
>DHCFD07801__coassemble_1476_pt1 | contig 14960 bp, 11 predicted proteins | sample DHCFD07801__metabat2_low_PE_007 | metagenome-assembled genome bin DHCFD07801 | reverse complement strand
CGATGAAGCTCCTGCACGCCACCACCGTCCCCGCGACGCTGAACTTCCTGCGCACTCAGCCCGCGCTCCTCGCGGAGCACGGCATCGAGGTGACCCTGCTGTCCTCTCCCGGCGAGGAGCTCGAGTCGATCGCCGCGGAGGAGGGCGCCCGCGCGATCGCCGTGCCGATGCACCGCGGCTTCTCCGTCGGCGCGGACCTCTCCACGCTGCGCCGCCTGGTGGCGATCCTCCGCCGGGAGCGGCCGGACATCGTCCACGCCCACACCCCGAAGGCGGGCCTGCTGGTCACCCTCGCCGCGCGGATCGCGGGGGTGCCGCTGTGCATCTACCAGATCCATGGTCTGCGCTTCCTCACCACCAGCGGTCTGCAGCGAGCGGTCCTGAAGACCACCGAGCGGATCGCGACCTCCGCCGCCCACCGGGTGCTGGTCGTGAGCCCCTCGGTGCTCGCCCTCGCCGAGGACGAGCACGTCCTCCGGCGCGGGAAGGGCGCGGTGCTGGGGGCCGGCACGATCAACGGCGTGGACCTCGAGGCCTTCGCCCCCGAGAGCCTCCAGGACGGCGCGGCCGCCGTCCGCGCCGCTCTCGGCATCCCGGCCGACGCGACCGTGGTCGGCTTCGTGGGCCGCCTCGCCGCCGACAAGGGCGTCGCCGATCTCGCCGCGGCCTGGGCCCGTGTGCGCGAGGAGCATCCGGGCACGCACCTGCTGATGCTCGGCGATCCCGAGGACGGCGACCCCGTCGACCCGGCCGTGCTCGAGCGTCTCGAGCGGGATCCGCGCGTGCACCTGGTCGGGCACCAGCCGGAGGTGCGCCCCTACTACGCGGCGATGTCGGTGCTGGCCCTGCCCTCGGCCCGCGAGGGCTTCCCGCAGACCCTCCTCGAGGGCTCCGCCATGGGCCTGCCCACCGTGGGCAGCGACGTGCCCGGCGTGCGCGATGCGGTGCAGGACGGCGTGACCGGTCTGCTCGTGCCCTTCCACGCCCCGGACGCTCTGGCCGAGGCGCTGCTGGGGCTGCTGCGCGATCCGATCCGGCGCGCCGCCCTCGGTGCGGCCGGGCGGCGCTGGGCACGCTCCGGCTTCGACCAGGGCGAGGTGCGGGAGCGGTTCCTGGAGTTCTACCTCCGCACCGCCGTGGAGCGCGGCATCCCGCTGCCCACCGCCGCCGCCCGGAGGGCCGCCGACGGCGCGCCGCTCCTCGACCCCTCCCCGTCGTCGACCGCGAGGACCCCATGAAGAACACCGCCTATCTCTGGATGATCGCCGGACAGGTCGCCACCACGGCGGTGGTCCAGGTGCTGCCGATGCTGACCCTGACGGTGGCGGGCTATGCGCGCTTCGCGATCGTGTACCTCGCGTTCGCGGGCTTCCTCGCCCTGCAGTACGCGACGATCTGCGACGTGTGGGCACGCCTGCTGCGTCGAGCGGGCGGGACGACGGTGCAGCTGCGCGACTACCAGGCCTCCCTGACGGGCCTGACCTCGCTGAGCGGTCTCGGCCTGGGCCTGGTCGCGCTCGTGATCTCCGGCGATCCCCTGCTCGCGCTCGCGGGCGGGCTGGCGACCGCGATCTCGATGTACCGCTCCGGGATCGCGTACCGCCTGATCGCCGAGGACCGGATCCGCTTCGCGGGCGTCACCGACCTGCTCGGCGCCGGCATCGCGGGGCTGGTCTCCCTCGCCCTGATCGCGACAGGACAGTTCACCACCGTCACGGCCCTGCTCTGCTGGGCGCTGGCCTCTCTCGGCGCCTCGGTGCTCGCGCGGATCGCGCCGGTCGTCGATCCTCGAGCCGCAGTGCGCTGGTTCTCCGGGAACCGCAGCGACATCGCGCTGCTCTCGACCGAGGCGGCGATCAAGACCGTCGAGACCGTCGGCACCCCCTATCTGGTGGGCGGCGTGGGCGGTGCGCTGCCGCTGGCGCTGCACCGCGCCGCGTCCTCGCTGACCTATCCGGTGCGGGTCGTGCTCGAGATGCTGCGGGCCCGGATCATCTCCGGCGCGATCGGCGGCGGTCTTCGCGCGGTCGGGGCCATCGGGGTGATCGGTGTGCTGGCAGGGTCCGGCGTGGCCGTCGGGCTCGTGGTGCTCGGCTCGTGGGGGATCCTCGGCGGGGACACGATCGTCGACGCGCTCGCCCCGCACGCCGTCGCCGTCGGAGCGTGGATCGTGACGATGGCGATCTCCTCCTTCGTGCAGTTCGTGGGTCGCGGCCGACTCAGCGGGCGACGCCTGATCGGACGCCGACTGGCGAACACGGCGGTGGTGCTCGGGGTGACCGCCGGCGGCGTGATCCTCTTCGGCGCCGAGGCCGTGATCTGGTCCGCCGCGGTCGCCGAGATGCTCGCGGCGCTGCTGTGGATCATCCGACGGGACGAGGCGGCGGCCGACGCCCGCCGCAAGACCAGCACTGACGACGACGCCGACCACGCCGACGACGAGCAGCGTCTCGACGCCGAGAGCCTCGGCGCCGAGAACCTCGACGCGGAGCGGCGGCGGGAGCTCGAGCGGGAGGACGACCAGGAGCTCCTCGCCGCGGACCCGCAGTCGGTCTGAGTCCGACGGGGACGAGCGCCCCGCAGCCGGCTGCGCGCGGCCGACCGCTGGCCCGGCCGTCGACTGGCCCGACCGACCGCGCGGCCCAGGAGGCCGCGCCCGATCGACCGCGCGGCCCAGCCGACCAGGCAGAAAGACACCGGCGACGGGGACGGACACCGTTGTCCGCTCCCGCCGCCGGTCGCTGTGCGCCGCCCTCAGGCGGCGTAGATCCGTCCCCGCGGGAACCGGCCGGCGCGCACGAACTGCGCGAACTCCAGCAGGGTGTCGGCGGCGTGGACGTAGGAGAGGGTCTCGGCCGCCGGCAGCGCCGGGCCCTGACCTCGCGCGGCGGAGAGGACGCAGTCGGCGAGCCGGGCGATGTCGTCCTCCGGGGCGAGCTGCACGGCCGGCAGGTCGCGCACGCCCTTCACGTCGAAGCCGACGGCGGGTAGGCCGATCGCGATCGCCTCGAGCCCCACGCGCGGCAGCCCCTCCCAGCGGGCGGTCTGCACCAGCACGTGGGAGCGCTCGAAGTGCGGCACCGGATCGGCGATGCCGTGGCGCCGCACCAGCCCCTCGATCGGGCTGCTGGAGGAGGGGTCGTCGAACAGCGGCCCGCTGCCGAGCATGTCGAGGGTGACGTCGATGCCGCGGTCAGCGAGGTGATGGGCGAGCTGCACGGCGGCGGCGGGGTTCTTGCGGTGCGAGAACTCCCCGCACCACACCATGCGCAGCGGCTCCTCGCCCTCGCGCCAGGGCATCTCGGGCCGGCGCACGAAGCGCTCGGTGTCCAGCCCCACGCCGCCCAGCAGCCGCAGCCGCGGGGTGCTCGCGGCGTGGCGGTCGAACCACTCCTGATCCGCGGAGTTGATGCATACGATCCCGTCGGTGCGGGGCACGAGGGCCCGCTCGACGGCACGGAAGGGCAGGTCCGCGAGATGGTTCCCGTTCCAGTGCAGGCCGTGGCAGAAGTACACCACCGGCACGCCCACCCCGGCGGCGCGCACCAGCATGGACGCGGTCGCGGTGTTGGTGATGACCACGTCGATGCCCTTGTCCCGCACCCATTCGCGCAGCTCGGCCCGTGCGCGCCAGTTGCGTGCGGAGGGCTTGCGGGTGATCGAGGGCAGCACCGCGGAGCGATCGAAGGTCTCCGCGAGGGAGCCGGCCGCGGGCTCGACGACCGCGCCCTGCTCGCGCCACCGCTCGGCGATCTCGAGGAAGAAGGCATCCAGCGTCGCGCCCACGGAGGTGAGCAGGCCGATCACCGGCGCATCCCGTCGAGCGCCGGGCGACAGCTCCGCCTCGGAGTCGACCGGCCGCACCTGAGGCGACCGCTCCTGCGCCGAGCGCTCCGACGCGGGATGCTCCCGCGGCGGCTCCCCCGACGTCGATGCTGCGGCGACATCCGGCCGCGTCCCGGTGGTCCCGGCCTCTGCATGTCCCGTCACGTCGGGGCTCCTTCCAGACGAGGGTCGCTGAGCGTCGACCCCCGACGCGACCAGCTTGATGTCCGTTTTGTCCATTTGATGGCACTCCTACTGTAGGCCAGGCACGGGGGTCGCGGAAGTGCCCGGCTCGGACCACATCGACAGCAGCGGCCGCGGAGGCGGGAAGCCCTGCTGAGGCCGCTCGACGTAGGCGATCAGCGCTGGTGGTCGACCGTCCATGAGCGTCGGGGCGCTCTCGTGGGTGGGGAAGACCGATCCCGGGCCCGGCGGGACGAAGCCGTTGCGCTCGAGCGCCTCGCGCAGCGCCGGCGTGAGCTCGACCTCCGGCGCGATGCCCATCCAGCGTGTCCGCTTCTGGGAGCGCACCCGGCTGACCAGGAGCAGCAGCGCCTCCTCGAGGAGCACTCCTCCCCCGAGCAGCTCGGCGCCGAGCGCGAGCGCCCCGATCAGCACCACGCCGCCGCCGAGGGGCTGGACCGTCCCTCTCAGCAGCACCCGGTCCTCCCGGTCCCGGCACTGCCAGGCTCCGTCGTCCGCGGGGCCGTCGAGCTCGAGCAGCGAGGTGGACTGCGGACCGGGGAAGTCGGTGCTCTCCCCCGGCGCCTCCACGAAGTCGACACCGCGCCGGCGGAGCACCACCCCCACCGTGTCGCGGAGGATCTGCAGGTCCAGCACGGGACCGACCTGCTGCACGTACTCCTGATCGATCGACATCCGCCGGTCCCACTCGACCTCGTTGCGGCCGTGGACCTGCGCGTACCCGGTGAGCCCGGCCGGGACGGTGTGCCGCGCGAACTGCTCGGCGCTGAAGCGTCCCAGGTAGTAGGTGGGCAGCGGGCGGGGACCGATCAGCCCCGTGTCGCCGCGCACGATGTTCCACAGGCTCGGCAGCTCGTCCAGGCTGGTGGCACGGATGAATCGGCCGAAGGGCACCAGACGCTCGGCGTCGTCCCGGGCCGACCTCGGGCCGGGGTCTCGCATCGAGCGGAACTTCCACAGGGTGAAGATCCTCCCGCTCTGCGTCATGCGCTCCTGGGCGAAGAGCACGGGGCGCCCCATCGTGACCAGCACACCGAGGGCGACCAGCGCCATGGGGATCGCTGCGACGACGAGCCCGCCGAGCGCGAGGGCCACGTCGGCCCTGCGGCGCAGTCGGAGGTAGTTCAGCTGCCGGCGGCTCAGGCGCACGGGGCGCACTCGCTGGACGGGGCCGGCGAACGGAGGGTGGGAGGGGTTCACTACCACGTCCTTGCTCTGATGGTCCTCGACGCCTGATCCGCCAGGCGTCCTGCTCCGGCATGGAGCGGGAGGAGCAGCGTGAACACGGTGCGCAGGAACGGGTGCAGCACCAGCTCCAACCTTCCGATGCACTCGCGGAACTCCGCGCCCATGTCGGCCTTGAACTGCAGCAGGCCCGCCTCGGGCCCGTCGGCCTCGAGCGTCGAGGCGACGCCGGCATCGTCGTACCGGCCCACCAGCTCGGGGCGCCCGTCACCGCTGCGCGCCCTCTCCTGCTCCGGGCTCTGCTGGAATCCGGCGTGGGGGGAGGTGCGCAGATATCCCCAGTAGGTGGTCTCGTCGATCTCCCGCTCGGCGGTGCGGGTCGTCCGCGAAGGGGCGGAGCCCATGGCGTCCATGGCGCGGTGCCGTCAGTCGGTGCCCTCGCCGGGGACGGCGTGGCCGTCGGCGCGTCGAGAAGAGGAGCGGTAGAAGGGGAAGAAAGTGCAGTCCTCACGGCGCTCCTGCGCGGGGGCGCACAGTCGCTCGTAGTTCTCGGGCAGGAAGATCTGCTCGCCGGTGAAGTACGCCCGGTCGCCGTCGCGGGTGAAGCCCCGCTTGAAGCGCAGCAGGCTGTCGTCGACGGTGTTGGTGATGCCGCCGGCGAGGTTGTGCTCGCGGCTGCCGCCCTCCCGGGCGACGAGGATCGCGCTGACGGCGGCGACGGTGGTCGCGTTGCCCTGGAGGGCGTCGGTGCGGGTCCCGGCGATGTAGGCGTAGCTGGAGTCGTCGCGGAAGATGATCATCTCCGCGGAGAGCGGCACGCCGTGCTGGTCGGCGAAGACGTAGGCGACCTGCCCGGGCACGGCCCGGTGGATCATGCGCAGGTAGTCCTCGCTCACGCGGAACTTCTCGTGGGCGTCGCGGCGCTCCATGGTCTCGTCGTGGATCGGCAGGAAGTCCTCGATGCCGGACTCGTCGCGGACCACGCGCACGCTCATCCCCTCGGCGAGGCCCTTGCGGTAGCGGCGGCGCACGCTCTTGTGGAGCGCGGCGATCGCGTCGTCCTCGCTGAACCCGTCGAGGTCGATGACGATGTGCGGGGCCTGCTCGCGCATCGTGCCCGGATAGGGCAGGCGGTGACGCTCCACGGGGGTGAAGCGGATGATCTCGCTGACGATCCGGTGCTCCCGGGCCCATCCGTGCATCGCGGCCCAGAACTCGTCGACCTGCCCCGGGCAGGCGTCCGCGGCGAGGGGACCGCCGTAGACGAGCGGGGTGTAGAGGTCGTGGAGCTCCTCGTCCAGCGGGTTCCCGGCGGCGTCGTGCGTGATGGGGCGGACGATGAAGGCGTAGTAGATCTCGGTGCCGTCGGGGAAGGACATCAGCGCGCACATCGGCTGCTCGTCCGGCTGGGCGACGGACCAGACGTAGTCGGGATGGGCGAAGATGTCCCGCTGGCCGGCCCGCTCCCAGGCGAGGGCCCATTGGAAGCGGTCGGCGGGATCGGCGGCGTCGAGGACCAGGAAGGTGGTCTCGGGGTGCGGGTCGACGTGCGGCGGGACCCCGGCGTCGTGGACGGTCCGGGGGCTGGTCGTGAAGCCGGTCAGGATGCTCATGTGGGGCTCACCTTGCTGTCGGTCGTCATCGAATGCGGGTGGGCGAAACCTTCCTCGGGGATGCCGAGGAAGGCGATCAGCGCAGGGGTCCCCTCGGGCACCTGCGCCGGGGGGAGGTCGGCGGTGGGATAGCGGACGGGGGCGTCAGGGGCGGCGTAGCCGCTGCGGGCGAGGGAGGCGGCGAGCTCGGGGCCGGGCTCCTCGCCGGGGGCGAGGCAGGCCCATTCGGCCCGGTGCACGACGCGCAGGCGGCTGGCGAGCAGCAGCAGCGCCTCGTCCAGGAGCGTGTCCGCGGCGTCCTGCGCGCCCTCGCCGAGGCGGAGCGTGAGCTGGACCAGCCCCGGCTCGAGCAGCGTCGCCGTGCCGGCGAGGACGATGCGGTCCTCCCGGTCCCGGCAGGTGAAAGTGCCGTCGGCGTCGCTCCCGCGGGCGGCGGGACCGATCAGCTCGAGGTCGGTGGTGGACTGCGGGCCGGGGAAGTCGGCCATGCTCACGCCGTCCTCGTCGGTCACGCCCCTGCGGTGGAGCACCGCGGTGACGGTGTCCACGAGGATCCTCAGGTCCAGCACGAGGCCGACCCGGCGCACGTACTCCTGGTCCATGGTGAGCCGGTCGTCCCAGGCGAGGGAGTTGCGGCCGTGCACCTGGGCGTAGCCGGTGAGGCCCGCGGGGACGGTGTGGCGGGCGAACTGCTCGGCGCTGAAGCGGCCGGAGTAGTCGGTGGTCAGCGGGCGCGGTCCCACCAGGGCCATGTCGCCGCGCACCACGTTCCACAGGCTAGGCAGCTCGTCGAGGCTGGTCTCCCGCAGCATCCTCCCGAAGGGGACCAGGCGCGCGGCGTCGTCGTCGGAGCCGTCGGGGGCGACGGCCCGCATGGAGCGGAACTTCCGCAGGCGGAACACGCGTCCGTCCTGGGTCATGCGCTCCTGGGTGAACAGGACCGGGCGGCCCATGGTCACCATGACGCCTGCGGAGATCGCGAGCATCGGCAGCGCGGTGATCGCGAGGCCGATGCTGCCGAGGACCACGTCGGCCCGTCGGCGCCGGCGCAGATAGCTCTGCTGCCCCGGGGAGAGACGGATCGGGTCGAGGTGCTGGATCGGGCCCACGATCGTGCGGGCCCGACGACCTCGTCCCGGTGCGCCGGACTGCGTCATGTCGCAGCCTCCGTCAGCGGCGTCGCCACCGCGCGTCGGCCGAGGGCGGCGCGGAGCGTCGCATCGATGGTCCCGCACTCCGCCTCGGTGAGCGCGGAGCCGCTGGGCAGGGTCAGGCCGGTGCGGAACAGCCGCTCGGAGGCGCCGTTGACCGCGGCGGGGATCCCCGCGAAGACGGGCTGGAGGTGCATCGGCTTCCACAGCGGGCGGCTCTCGATCCCGGCCGCGGTGAGGGCGGCGCTGAGGGAGGCGGCGTCGAACCCGGCGATCTCCGGGTCGACGACGAGCGCGGTGAGCCAGCAGTTGTCGTGCTCGTCGCCGTCGCGCTGGAAGACCTCCACGCCGGGCACGTCCTGGACGATCCGGGCGTAGGCCTCGCGACGGGCGCGGCGGCGGGCGATCATCTCGTCCAGCCGGCGCAGCTGGGCGTTGCCCATCGCGGCCAGCAGGTTCGAGAGGCGGTAGTTGTACCCGATGTCGCGGTGCTCGTAGTGGACCGCGGGCTCCCGCGCCTGGGTGGCGAGATGGCGCACGCGGCAGGCGGCGTCCTCGTCGTCGGTCAGGTACATGCCGCCGCCGGAGGTGGTCATGATCTTGTTGCCGTTGAAGGAGAAGATCGCGGCGTCGCCGTGCTTGCCGGCGGGCAGCCCGGCGTGCTGGGCGCCGAGCGATTCGGCGGAGTCCACCAGCACCTTCGCGCCGGCGCGGTGGGCGATCTCGACGATGCGGGTGTGGTCCGCGCTTCGGCCCAGGAGGTCCACGGGCACGACGGCGGGGACGGAGACGCCCTCCTCGGCAAGCTCCTCGAGGACCTGGGCGAGCAGGTCCGGGTCCATCTGCCCGGTCGCCGGGTCGGAGTCGACGAAGTACGGGGTCGCGCCGGTGTAGCTGATCGCGTTCGCGGTCGCCGCGAAGGTCATCGTCGAGGTGGGGACCACGTCGCCGGGGCCGACGCCCCAGGCCAGCAGTCCCAGATGGAGGGCGCTGGTGCCGGAGGCGAGGGCGACGGCGTGGCGCCTGCCGATCCGCTGCGCCATCGAGGTCTCGAAGGCGTCGACGGCGGGGCCGAGCGGGGCGATCCAGCCGGAGTCGAAGGCGTCGGCGACGGCCGCGCGCTCGAGCACGGTGACGTCCGGACCGGACATGAGGATGCGTGCCATGGTTCAGAACCCCACTGCGATCGGGGCGCGGGCGGCGGCGGGCCGGGTGGCCTCCATCGCCTCGCACACGGTGGTCAGGACGTCGTGGACCTGGGCGTCGCTGCGCAGCGAGCGGAGGTCGGGCAGCTCGTCGGAGGAGACCGGGACGACGGGCACCCCGCTGATCAGCGGGTGGGACGTCTGCACGGAGTCCTCGCCGGGGGCGAAGAGGTCCTCGTGGAGCTTCTCGCCGGGGCGCAGCCCCGTGAAGACGATCTCCACGTCCTTGCCGGAGGCGTCGATCAGCTGCTGTGCGAGCTGCACGATCGGGACGGGCTGGCCCATGTCGAGCACCAGCGCGCCGCCGCTCTGCCCCACGACCGCGGCCTGGAGCACGAGCTGCACGGCCTCGGAGACGGTCATGAAGAAGCGGGTGACCTCGGGATCGGTGACGGTGACCGGTCCGCCCTTCTCGATCTGGGCGATGAAGGTGTGGATCACGGAGCCGCGGGTGGCGAGCACGTTGCCGAAGCGGACGCTGAGCCAGGTGCCGTGACCGGCGGTGCGGCCCTTGTGAGCGGTGAGCCCCTCGGCGATGCGCTTGGAGTAGCCGAGCACGTTGTGCGGGTCGGCCGCCTTGTCGGTGGAGATGTTCACGAAGCGCTCCACGCCGTGGCGGTGCGCGGCCTCGAGCACGTTGTGGGTGCCGAGCACGTTGGTCTTGAAGGCCTCGTCGGGCGACTTCTCGAGCATGTTGACGTGCTTGAGGGCGGCGGCGTGGAAGACGACCTCGGGCTTGTGGCGGGCGAACACGGCGTCGAGGCGCTCGGCGTCGCGGATGTCGGCGAGCTCCATGTTGTCGTTGCCGAGGTCGGCGGTGCCGCCCATGGTCAGCAGCAGCGCGTGCAGGGCCGACTCGTCGCGGTCCAGCATCACGAGCTCGGCGGGCTCGGCGGCCGCGATCTGCCGGCACAGCTCCGAGCCGATGGAGCCGCCGGCGCCGGTGACCAGCACCGTCTTCCCGCGCAGGAGCTCGTTGATGGTGCTCAGGTCGGTGTCGACCGGGCGGCGGCCGAGGAGGTCGGCCGGCTGGATCTCGCGAAGGTCGGTGTGGTGGACCCCGTCGATCATCTCGTTCAGCGGCGGGACGATCTTCACCGGGAGCTCGAGCTCCTTGGCCACGGCGGTGAGCGTGCCCATGGTGTCGGCGGAGATGTGGGTGGTGGCGATGACGAGGACGTCCGCACCCGTGCGCTCGAGGGCGGGGCGCAGCTGGTCGGTGGTCCCGGCGACGCTCACCCCGGCGTGGCGGAGGTGGCGCTTGCGCAGGTCGTCGTCGAGGAACCCGACGGGCTTCCACGCGGAGGAGGGGTCGCGCAGCATCGAGTCGGCGAGCGCACGGCCGATGTCGCCGGCGCCGACTATCAGTGCGCGGGAGGGCTCGGCCTCCGACTCGCGCAGGACGCGGAGGGTGCGTGCGGCGAGCAGGCGCACCAGGTAGCGCACGGTCGCGGCGGCGAGGATCACCATCGGGGCGGCGATGACCGGCGCGGTCATCGGCAGCATCTGCTCCGGCCACACCGCGTTGGTGGCGGTGACCACGAAGGCGGTGGCGAGGACGACGCCGGCCAGCGGCGCCATCTCGTCGAAGCTGCCCACGAGGTGACGGCCCTGGTGCAGACGCACCGCGCGGCCCAGCAGGGTGTAGACGGCGACGGCGATCGCGGTGAGGACCAGCAGTCCGAGCAGCGGCGTGCCGGCCCCGTCGAGGGACAGGCCGAAGGAGAGGGCGAGGGTCTCGAGTCGCAGCGCGGAGGCCGCCCAGAGGCCGACGAACCACATCAGCGCGTCGATGACGATGAACGGCACCGGCGCGGGATGGAGGTCCCGGTCGTAGAGGGGGTTGAGGTCGGCATCGCGGACGGGCTGCCCGTCCTCGCTGATCCGTCGCGGGCTGGATGCTGCGGGCCGCAGGACGGCATGCAGAGAGATGATGGACACGACTCCCCCTCTTCCGATGGTGCGAACCTCCCGGACCTGCGACGTCACCGCTTATGTCCGATTTGCCCGCCTTGTGACGGTTCGTACCATACGTCAGGTTGCGATCCTTGTGAAGCGGGGTCCGCAGATGTCCGACGAGCAGCCGACAGACAGGCCCCCTCCGTCGCCGAGCCCCGCTCGCGCCCAGAGGCGGCGGGATCCACGCGCACAGGGGCGCCGGACAGCACGACGCGCCGCCCCCTCGGCAGGGGACGGCGCGTCATGCATCAGGCGGCGGACGGCACCGCAGGCCAGTCGATCCCAGGCCCTCTCGAGGTGGGCGCAGGTCGGGATCGGGCCCCGGTCACGATCGGGTCCCGGCCCGGATCACCCTCCGGTCGCGGTCACGCGCACGCTCTCGTGCTTGGCGGAGATGACGCCGGGGGCGTACTCCCGCCAGTCCTCGTCGATCTCGAGGCCGAGCGCACGGGCGAGGTAGTAGCGGGGGACGTCGGCCCCGGCGAGGTGCACGAAGGGGTAGCCGCCGCCGAAGCGGGGGTTGATGTCGATGACGGAGGGCTCGCCGCCATCGGCGAGGAACATGTCCGTGTCGATGAGTCCGGTGAGCTGCGCGGCGCGGGCGATCTTCTCGGCGTTGGCGACGAAGGGTGCGGGATCCACGGAGGCGGCCTTGTCGGTCTCGCCGGCGCGCATGCGCACCTTGCGGCGGGCGAGCACGGCCCGCAGCTCGCCGGGCTCGCGCAGATCGCCCACGATGTCCACGCCGTGCTCGAGCCCGGGCAGGCAGGGCTGGACCACGACATCCTGGCCGCTGGGGGCGGAGCCGTCGATCGGGGCGGGGGCGGAGTCGATCGCGGCGTCGATCGCGGCGCGGACCCCGTCGGCCGGGACCAGCGCGAGCCCGGAGGAGCCGCTGCCGAGGCGGTGCTTGACCACGAGGCCCTCGGAGGCGGCGGCGATCTCGGCGATACCGGCCTCGTCGTCGCCGGTGACGGTGCGCGGGGTGGGCACCCCGATGCCCTCGAGCAGCTGGGCCATGCGGAGCTTGTCGGCGCAGCCGAGCTGCCAGGCGCGGTCGACGCCGGGCACGAGGATGCCGCGCTCGCGCATCGCCTCGGCGAGGTCGGTGGCGACATGGAGGTGCATGAGCTCGTAGTCGTTCACGGAGAGGAACACCGCCGGACGCAGCTCGTCGACGAGCTCGAGCAGCGCGGGCCCGTAGGCGGGGTCGACGTAGCGCGGGAGCGTGCGCCCGATGTCCCCGTAGCTCGCCGCGGCACTGGTGGGATCGTTCTCGGTGACGACCACACGGCCGTCGAGGCCGAGGTCCGCGAAGGCCTCCCGGAACCAGTCCACGAGGTACAGCCGCCGTCCGGCCGACCCGATCACCACGGTGGGTGCTGCGCTCATCGCACGCTCCTCCTCATGTTCCGAGCAGGGCGTCCGTCGCCCCCTCCCCCGGTCGCGCGGCTGCTCCGCGCCCCATGGCCCCATCATGCCCTGTAAGGTCGAGAAGTCGGACATTTCGCCGCAGAACGGAAATACGCGGGAACCGCTGTCGGCCCCAGGGGACTCACAGCTACTGTGGCGGGACATCCGACTCACCGGAGCTGCCGCCGTGGCGCTCCTGCGCGTGAACGCCGAGGGAGAAGGTCGAGGAGCGCCCTGATGACAGTGTGGGAGTCCGAGAGCGAGCTGGCGCCGGAGACGCCTGCCTTCGTCATCGAAGGGGAGGTCCTCGACGGCTTCGTGGACCGCTTCGCCGCCGCTCTCGAGGGGAGCTGGCCGCATTCGATCCTCTCCTACTCCTTCAAGACCAACTCCCTGCCCTGGCTGATCTCGTACATGCGGGAGCGGGGCGTGTGGGCGGAGGTGGTCTCCGACGCGGAGTACGAGCTCGCGCTCGCGCTGGGCTACGCCCCGGAGGAGATCGTCTACAACGGCCCGATCAAGGGTCGGCGCCGGCTGCGCGAGGCTCTGCGGGCAGGCTCGATCATCAATCTCGACGCGAAGCGCGAGGTCACCTGGACGGCGGAGCTCGCGCGGGAGCTCGCGGCCGACGAGGCCGCGGGCACGGCTGCCGACGGCGACGCCGACGGGGATGCGGCCGGCACCGCGCCCGCCCCGCTCGCAGTGGGGCTGCGGGTGAACTGGGACCTCGAGGCGCTGCGGCCCGGGGAGTCGACAACGGGCACCGAGGGCAGCCGCTTCGGCTTCAACGTCGACAACGGCGAGCTGGACGCCGCGATCGAGGCGCTCACCGCGGCGGGGGTGCGCATCGCGGGACTGCACATGCACCGCAACTCCGCGACCCAGTCGCTGGGCGTGTACGAGGCCTCGGCGTCGCTCGCCGCGAGGATCGCCTCCGAGCGGGACCTGGACCTGGACTGGCTGGACATCGGCGGCGGCTTCTTCGGCAGCGTCGACGGCTCCCCCACCTTCGACGACTACGTCCGCGTGATCCGCAGCGCGGTCGAGGGCGTGATCGATCCGGAGCGCACCCGGCTGATCGTCGAGCCGGGCGGCTCGCTGATCGCGGTGCCGGTGGAGTTCCACGCCAGCGTGCTGGACGTGAAGCGGGTGGGCGACAGCGTCTTCGCGATCACGGACGGGAGCCGCACCGACGTGGACCCGCTGTTCCGTCGCCGCCGCGACTACGACGTGCGCCTGTCCACCTCCTCCGCCGAGACCCTGCCCGAGCAGATCGTCGCGGGCTTCACCTGCATGGAGGAGGACAGGATCACGCGACTGCGCGATGCGCCGGCCCTCGCCGTGGGCGACCGGCTGGTGCTCTCCACCGTCGGCGCATACACGATGAGCTACCAGTCCACCTTCATCGAGTTCCTGCCCGCGGTGCACGTGCGGCGCGGCGGGCGGTACACGCAGGTGCGGCGCCGCTGGGGCGTCGCGGACTACCTGCAGGGCAACCGCGTGCTCGAGGGCGGCGAGCTGGTCGAGCCGAGAACAGCTCAGGGCTGACGCCGGGCGCGCTCAGCACCCGGCGTCCTCGATGGCCGCCCGGGCGGCCGGGCCCCGCGGTTCAGCCGTTGAGGTGCTGCTGGAGCGCCTTGACGGTGCCGTAACTGGTGCGGAAGTCCCACACGCCGTTGTAGCTCAGGCCCATCGCGGCACGGAGCTTGCCGGTGGTCTCGGAGCCGATCTTGCCGTCGGGGACCGCGCCGACCTTCTTCTGCAGCGCCTTGATGTCGGAGGCGGACAGGGACCCGTCCTGCGGCACGCCGACCCAGGCCTGCAGGGCGCTGGTGGTCTTGGGACCGAACTTGCCGTCGACCACGAGCTGCCCCGAGGCGGGGCTGGTGCGGTCCGCGTCGCGGGACGCGGAGGAGTCGCGGGAGGAGGACCCGCCGGGCTGCGCGTTCGCGTCGGCGCCGCCGTTGGCACGGGTGAGGCCGGCCTTCTTCCCGCAGGTGGGCCAGGCGCCGGGGCCCTGCGCCTGGAGGGTGCGCTGGGCGACGGCGATCTGCTCGGCCTTGGTGGCCTGGTTCGCGGTCGAGGCGTACTCGCCGCCGCCGAAGGCCTTCCAGGTGGAGCTGGAGAACTGCAGGCCGCCGTAGTAGCCGTTGCCGGTGTCGATGGACCAGTTGCCGCCGGACTCGCACTGGGCGACCTCGTCCCAGACGGTGCCGGCGGCGGTGGCGCTCTGGGTGCCGGCGAGCCCGAGCCCGGCGACGACCACGGCGCCGCCGGTGGCGGCGGCGATCTTCGGGGCGACGCGCGCGCCGCGGAAGGCGACGGCCCGGCCGGGGGCGCGGTGGGTGTGGGGGCGGGTCGCGGTCATCGGGGACTCCTCGCGGGGATGGGGAAGGCGGTCGGAC
>DHCFD07801__coassemble_1465_pt1 | contig 15187 bp, 11 predicted proteins | sample DHCFD07801__metabat2_low_PE_007 | metagenome-assembled genome bin DHCFD07801 | reverse complement strand
AGTGCTTGAACCCCTTGCGGGTGTTCGCCTCCTCCACTCCCTTTTTTCATGCCCGCGAACAGAGACCGGCCCGTGAGCCAGGGGATTCCTCGGTCACGGGCCCTTCTGCGGGCATCGGGGCTCTTCGCTCAGCCGCGTGCCAGCGCGTCGTTCTCCTGTTGCCAGCGGGACCAGCCGGCGTAGCTGCCGTCGACCTCGATCACCTCATGGCCGGCTCGTCGCAGAGCGTTCGCGGCCACGGAGGCGCGCAGCCCCGACTGGCAGAAGGCGATCACGGCGCCCTCGGTGGGCGCGGGGAGCTGATCGCGATGGAACAGTGCCCTTCCGGCCGAGAGCTGCTGAGCACCCGGGATGGTCCCGGCGGAGTGCTCGGACTTGTTCCGCACGTCGAGCAGCACGGCCTCCGGGCGGCTCGAGCGCAGCTGGTCGAGATCCGCGGGGGAGACGCGCTGAGGCACGCTCTGCTCGAGACCCTCGAGCGAGGTCACGTAGCCGCCGAGCGCGTCGATCCCGACTCTCACGAAATGGTCCTGGATCCTCGCTGCGGTCTCCGCGTCCGGGGCGAGGACGATGATCTCGGCGTCGTCGGACTCCGGGTCGAAGGCCCAGCCGATATGGGAGGCGGCCTTGCCCGGGGCGGGGATGCTGAGCGCACCGGGCACCATGCCCTCGTGCACCGCGGCGACGGGCCTCGTGTCCACGAGGGCGATCGTGCCGGAGGCCATCCCTGAGGCGACCTCCGAGGCATCGACGCGGCGGGGGAGAGTCCTCTCTCCCAGCAGAGCCGGCCCGAGGACGTTCTGACGCTTCATCCGTCCGAAGTAGGCGTGGGCATCGGGCTGACCGTCCAGGAGCGCGTCGATGAAGCCCTGCTCGTCGTCGGCCGCGAGATGCGGAGCCCACCAGGCGAAGCTCCGCTCGTAGCCGACCGTCGTGGAGGGCACGGCCCCGAGGGCCTTCCCACAGGCCGACCCGGCGCCGTGGCCCGGGAGCACCTGGACATGGTCGGGGAGGGAGAGGAACACGTCCCGCAGCGAGGCGAAGAGCTGCCGTGCCCCCTCGAAGCGCGTGTCCTGCATACCGGCCGCCTCGTCCAGCAGATCCGGGCGCCCCAGATCGCCCGCGAAGACGAAGTCCCCGCTGAGGAGATACCCGGGGCTCGGCGCGAAGGCGGTGTCGGTGATGAGGAACGAGAGATGCTCCGGTGTGTGCCCCGGCGTGTGGCGGGCGGTGATCGTGACCGCGCCGAGCTCGATCGTGTCGCCGTCGTGGAGGCGCTCGGCCGGGAAGTCGTACTGCCAGTCCTCGCCGCCCTCTCCCGAGACATAGGCGGTCGCGCCCGTCGCCGCGGCGAGCTCGCGCGTCCCCGAGAGGAAGTCCGCATGGACATGGGTCTCGGTCACGGCGACGATCCGCAGACCGTGATGCCGGGCGAGGTCGAGATAGTCAGCGATGTCGCGCCGCGGATCGACCACGAGCGCCTCCCCGCTGTCCTGGCAGGCCACGAGATAGCTCGCCTGGGAGAGGTCCTCGTCGTAGAGGCGTTCGAGAAGCACGGGTCCTCCTGGTGGCTGCGAGGCACGGTGACAGGGCGGGGCCGTCCATATGGCGGAGGACTCACCCGCTCTCGAGGGTACGCCCCGTTCCTGAGGGACACACGGCGGGGGACCGGCGGGGATCGCGCAGGGGACCGGCGGGGATCGCGGAGAGGGAGGGACATGCGTCGCGGCGCCGAGCGGTGGTCCGGGGAGCCGGGTGCGGAGGGGGCGAGCGGTGCGCGACGCGAGGGCTCCGGGCAGCGGGCCGGGTGCGGGCGGGACGGGACGAGTGCGGCACGCCGCTGCGGCGGCGCCGGGTTCGCGGTCCCGAGCACCGTCTGTTCCCGGAGTCTGGGAGCCCCGTGAAAGCAGTCACGGATGATGCAGTTACCCGAGGGTCAAGGGCGTGCTCTGGCTTAGAGTCGCCGGGAGACAAACGCATAGGGCGCACAGGGCGAGACGAAGAGGCGGGCGGTCCAGGTGGCTGAGCACAGCAACAACGGGAGCGACCGCGGCCGGGACGACTGGGGTCGTGACGGTCGGCGGCGGGACGAGCGAGGCTCGACGCCTCGATCCGGCGCGCCCGCCGGCGGCCGCGCCGGGGGCCCTCGGGGCCGTCGCGACGCAGCCCCCTCCCGCGACGGAGGAGCACGCCGTGAGGGCGGGCCCCGCCGGGACGGCGACCGCCCCTACCGTCCCCGTCAGGACGACCGCCCGCGTCGGAACGATCGCCCCCGCACCGACGGCGCGGACCGCCGCGAGAACCGCCCCTACCGCGAGGACCGGGGACGGTGGCAGGATCGCCCGCAGCAGGAGGACCGACCTCGCCGGGAGGACCGACCGCGCCGCGAGGACCGACCGCGCCGGGAGGGCGAGCGCCGCGACGACACCCGCGGACGCGACGACCGGCCTCGCCGCGACGATCGCCCCTGGCGCGAGAATCGCTCCCAGGGCGGTGAGCGCGGGGACCGCTACGCAGGGCCGCGGCGCGATGACCGCGGCCGCCGCGACGATCGCCCGCGCCGCGACGATCGCCCCTGGCGCGAGGACCGCGACCGACGGGGGAGCGGCGAGGAGCGTCGCGGAGGCACCGGTCAGCGCCGTGACGACCGGCCCCGCCGTGATGACCGGCCGCGCCGTGATGATCGGCCGCGCCGCGACGACCGAGACCGTCGAGGCGCTCCGGACCGCCGCGGCGGCCAGGACCGTTTCGACGACCGCCGGGGCGGCTCGCGCGACCGGGGCCGGGACGCGGGCCGCCGTGAGGACCGTCGCAGCGGCCGTCCGGGCGAGGAGCAGCGTGCCGATCGGCCGATCGAGCCGCGCGTGCCCGAGGGCATCACCGGCCGCGAGCTCGACAAGGAGACCCACGAGGAGCTGCGGGGCCTGAGCAAGGAGACCGCGGAGCGCGTCGGCCGCCATCTGGTCTCCGCCCACCTCCTCGAGGACACCGACCCCGAGACCGCCCTCGCCCACGCGCGCTTCGCCGCCCGTCTGGGCGGACGCGTCGGCATCGTGCGCGAGGTCTACGGGATCTTCGCCTATCACGCCGGCGACTACCGCACCGCCTCCCGCGAGCTGCGCACCGCGATGCGCATCACCGGGCGCACCGACGTGCTGCCGATGATCGCCGACTGCGAGCGCGGCCTCGGCCGCCCCGAGCGCGCCCTGGACATCGCCGCCTCGGAGGAGGCCGCCGCCCTCGGGGTCGAGTCCGCGATCGAGCTGATGATGGTCGTCGCCGGCGCCTACGCCGACACCGGCGACGTCCAGACCGCCCTGCGCACGCTCGAGATCCCGGCCCTGCGGCACAAGATCGACGGTCGCTGGCAGGTGCGGCTCTGGGTCGCCTACGCCGACCTGCTCGAGCGCGCGGACCGCGAGGACGAGGCGCGGCGCTGGATGACGCTCGCCGCCGACGCGGACACCGAGGGCCTCACCGATGCCGCCGAGCGTCTCGGCCGCCCGGCTCCCGCGCCCGCCGAGGCGCCCGTCCTGGAGGGCGACGAGCAGATCAGCGTGCTCGACGCCTTCGACCCCTACGCGCAGGACGAGCAGGACGGCGCCGACGACGCAGAGGACGGCGACGCCCCGGTGGATGCCGGCGCGGACGCCGACGCTGTCGAGACCGACGACGTCGACGGAACGGACGACGCGGCGGAGGCAGCGGACGACACCGAGGACGACGACGCGGAGGTCGCCGAGGGTGACGACGCGGAGGTCGCCGAGAGCGGCGCCGCGGAAGACACCGAGGGCGACGGCGCGGAGGCCGGCGACGCGACCGTGACGGCGGAGAGCGCCGACGCGGCCGACGACCCCGGCGCCCCGGAGTCCGGGACCCGGGAGGAGTCCGCGTGATCCGCCGGCCCGACCCCTCGCTCCTGGACCTCCACGACGCGCTGCTGTTCGATCTCGACGGCACGCTCATGCACGGCGCCCGGCCGATCCCGCACGCCGTCGAGGCGGTCGAGACCGCCCGCGCCGCGGGCCGCTCCGTCGTCTTCGCGACCAACAACGCCTCCCGCACTCCGCAGCAGGCCGCCGACCACCTCGCCGTGATCGGCCTCGAGGCGAGCCCCGAGGAGTTCGTGACCTCCCCGCAGGTCGCCTCGCGCCTGCTCGCCGAGGACCTCGCCCCCGGCGCGAAGGTGCTCGTCGTCGGCGGACCCAGCCTCGCCGACCAGCTCCGCGCCGACGGGCTCGAGCCCGTCGAGACGGATGCCGAGGACGTCGTCGCCGTGGTCCAGGGCTGGTCCCCGGACCTCGGCTGGGCGCGCCTGGCCGAGGGGGCCTACGCGATCCGCCGCGGGGCCCGCTGGATGGCCACCAACGTCGATGCGACCCTGCCCACCGAGCGGGGCCTCGCCCCCGGCAACGGCTCCCTCGTCGCCTCGCTGCGCCACGCCACCGGCGCCGAGCCGGAGGTCGCCGGCAAGCCCGAGCCGGGCATGTTCACCGTCGCCGCGACCCGGATCGGCGCCCGCCGCCCGCTCGTGGTCGGCGACCGGCTGGACACCGACATCGAGGGCGCCGTCCGTGCCGGGATGGACTCCCTGCTCGTCCTCACCGGCGTCGACACGGTCGAGACCGCCCTGCACGCCGAGCCGGTGCGACGCCCCACCTTCATCACCCCGGACCTCGCCGGGATCTCCGCGCCCTTCCCGCTGCCCGTCGTCGACGGGGACGGCGCCCGCTGCGGCGCCGTCTCGGTGCGCCGCGAGGGCGAGGACATCGCCGTCGTCCACGGCGAGGCCGACGACCCGCGCGTGCTGCGGGCCGTGCTCGCGCTGCTGCGCGCTACCCATCCCGAGCACGCCTGGCAGGGACGCCTGCTGAGCCGCGACGGGGCCACCGCCCTGCCCGCCGCGGCCGCCGCCCGGTGAGCGGGGACCGGCTCGACGTCGCGCTGCTCGCCGCCGGCCTCGCACGGTCCCGCACCCACGCCCGGCGCATCGTCGAGGAGGGACGCGCGCGAATCGACGGGCGCCGAGCCGACAAGCCCTCCGCCCCCGTCCCCGACGGGGCGCGCCTGACCGTCGTCGACGTGCCCGACGGCATCGAGTACGCCTCCCGCGCCGCGCACAAGCTCGCCGGCGCCCTCGACCTGCTCGAGCTCGACCCCCGCGGCCTGCTCTGCCTCGACGCGGGCGCCTCGACCGGCGGGTTCACCGACGTGCTGCTGCGGCGCGGCGCCGATCGCGTGATCGCCGTCGACATCGGCCACGACCAGCTCGCCGACCATGTGCGCGAGGACGCCCGCGTCGAGGTGCGCGACGGCACGAGCGTGCGCGACCTCACCCCGGACATGCTCGGCGCCCGCGTCGACCTCGTCGTCGCGGATCTCTCCTTCATCTCCCTGCGCACCGTCCTGCCCGCCCTCGCGGGCGTGACCGCCCCGCACGGGGAGCTGCTGCTCATGGTCAAGCCCCAGTTCGAGGTCGGGAAACAGGCGCTGCCCCGCACCGGCGTGGTCACCGATCCCGCCGCCCGGATCCGCGCCGTGGAGGGCGTGGTCGAGACCGCCGCCGAGCAGGGACTCGAGCTCGCGGCCATCGGCCCCAGCGCCCTGCCCGGCCAGGACGGCAACCGCGAGTACTTCGTGCACCTGCGGCCCTCCCGCTCGATCCGGCCGCACGCTGCAGGGGCCACCGCGCCCGGCTCGTCCTGCACGCCGGATGCGCAGGCCTATGACATGATCGGGTCTGCCGTGGGTGGGGCACTCCCGCGGCGCCGCTGCGACCAGAACGCCCCCGAGGAGGACTGACCCATGCGACGGTTCCTCCTGTACGTGCACACCGGCCGTCGGGCGGCGCTGCGCGCCATGCTCACGGTCCTCGAGGAGCTGCGCCGCCGGGGCGTGCGCGCGGTGGTCGTCGACGAGCAGGTCGACGAGGTCCTCTCCCTGCCCGAGGACGAGGCGCCGCCGCGCCTGCTGACCTTCCTCACCAACGGCGGCGTGGACGTGCTCGACGCCGTCTCGGCCGCGGACGCCGTCGAGCTCGGCATCGTCCTCGGCGGCGACGGCACCATCCTGCGCGCCCTCGAGGCCGTGCGCGAGGCCGACATCCCCGTCCACGGCGTGAACCTCGGCCATGTCGGCTTCCTCGCCGAGAGCGAGGTCGAGGACCTCTCCATCACCGTCGCCCGGCTCCTGGACGGCGACTACGAGATCGAGAAGCGCTCCACCCTGGACATCGCCGTCCTCGACGAGCACGACGAGCAGATCGGGCACCACTGGGCGCTGAACGAGGCGTCCCTGGAGAAGGCCGACCGGCAGAAGATGATCAACGTCGCGATCGAGATCGACGGCCGGCCCGTCTCGAGCTTCGGCGCCGACGGGGTGCTGCTGTCCACCCCGACCGGCTCGACCGCCTACGCGTTCAGCGCCGGCGGTCCCGTCATCTGGCCCGAGGTCGACGCGATGATGCTCATCCCGCTCGCCGCCCACGCCCTCTTCGCCCGGCCGCTGGTGCTGGGGCGCTCCTCCGAGATCGCCGTCGAGATGACCATGGACAACCGCGAGGACGCGATCCTCACCCTCGACGGGCGCCGCGGGGAGGACATCGTGGCCGGGATGCGGATCGAGGCGCGGCTCTCCGAGCACTCGGTGCGCCTGGTCCGCCTCGCCCCGACCCCGTTCGCCGATCGACTGGTCGAGAAGTTCCAGCTGCCCGTCGTGGGCTGGCGGGGCCGCGGCCCGCGCACCCGCTGAAGGGCGCCGCCGTGCTGTCCACCCTGCGCATCCGCCACATCGGCGTGATCGACGATGCCCTGCTCGAGTTCGGGCCGGGATTCACCGCCCTGACCGGCGAGACCGGAGCCGGCAAGACCATGATCGTCACCGGCCTGACCATGCTGCTGGGCGGTCGCCTGGACCGAGGCCGCACCCGCGGCTCCAGCACCGTCGACGGCACTCTCGCGCTCGCCGGGCACGGGGAGCTCGCGGACGCGATGGACGATCTCGGCGCCGAGGAGGAGGACGGCGAGGTGCTCGTGGTGCGCCGTCTGACCCGCGACGGCCGCTCCCGCGCCCAGATCGGCGGGGTCCCCGTCCCGATCGGGACCCTCGCCCGGCTGGTGGGCACCGCGGTCACCGTGCACGGCCAGTCCGACCAGCAGCGTCTGCGCGACCACGACGCCCAGCGCGAGGCCCTGGACCGCTTCGGCGCCGCCGAGATCGAGCCGCTGCTCGAGCGGCACCGCACGATCTGGCGCGAGCGCACCGTCCTCACCGAGCGCCTCGCCGAGCTCGACGCCCTGCTCGCCGAGCGGGAGCGCCGCGGCACCGTCCTCACCGAGGCGCTGGAGAGGCTCGAGCAGGCCGACCCCCAGGCGGGGGAGGACGACGCGCTGCGCGCCGAGATCGAACGGCTCGGCAACGCCGAGGAGCTCCGCGGCGCCGCCGGGCAGGCCGCGCTCGCCCTGGTCGGCGACGACGACGGCCCCGCCGCCGGATCCCTGCTCGACATCGCCGGGGAGGCCCTTGCCCGCGCCGCCCGCACCGACGCCACCCTCGTCCCCCTCACCGAGCGGCTCGACGCGCTGCGGATCGAGCTGTCCGACATCGCCGGGGAGCTCTCCAGCTACGCCGACGGGATCGACGCCTCGCCCGGACGCATCGAGGAGGCCAACGAGCGCCTCCACGAGCTGACCGTCCTGGTGCGCGACCTCGGCACCCTGCTGCCGGGCCAGGACGGCCCCGCCGAGGACGTCACCACCCTGCTCGAGACCTCCCGCACCGCGGCGCAGGAGCTCGACCGCTTCGAGGGCGCGGAGGAGGAGCGCGGCACCGTCGCGGCCCGCCTCGAGCAGCTCGAGACGGAGCTCGACGCGGCCGCCGAGGAGCTCACCGCGGCACGCACCGAGGCCGCCGGCGCCCTCTCCGGCGCGGTCCAGGAGGAGCTGCGCCACCTCGAGATGCCCGATGCGGAGATCCGGGTCGACGTCACGGGGCGCGCCCACCGCTCACACGGCCGGGACGAGGTCGCGATCCTGCTCGCCCCCCACCCCGGCGCCGACCACCTGCCGGTCGCGCAGGCCGCCTCCGGCGGCGAGCTCTCCCGCGTCATGCTCGCGCTCGAGGTGGCGCTGGCCTCCTCTCGCAGCGACCGCACCGCCGCGCCCGTGTTCGTCTTCGACGAGATCGACGCGGGCATCGGCGGGCGCGCCGCCCTCGCCGTCGGCCAGCGCCTCGCGCGCCTGGCCCGCCACGCCCAGGTCATCGTGGTCACCCACCTCCCGCAGGTCGCCGCCCACGCCTCCACCCACCTGCAGATCGTGAAGACCTCGCAGGACGGCGCGACCAGCTCGACCGTGGAGACCCTGGACCGGCCGGGCCGGATCCGGGAGCTCGCCCGGATGCTCGCCGGGGACGACGCCTCCGACGTCGCCCTCGCCCACGCCGAGGAGCTGCTGGACGAGGCCGGACGGACGCAGCGATGAGCGCGGCCCGCACAGAGGGGGTGGCCCGGCTCGGCAAGCGCACCAAGGACCTCACCAAGCGCCTCCGCCCCGGCGAGATCGCGATCATCGACCACGAGGACATCGACCGGGTCGCCGCCGAGGCGCTCGTCGAGCGGGAGCCGGCCGCGGTCCTCAACGTCGCCGCCTCCACCTCCGGCCGCTACCCCAACGCGGGCCCGCGCATCCTCGTCGACGCCGGGATCGTGCTCGTCGACTCCCTCGGGGACGAGGTCTTCGAGGGGATCCGCGACGGGGAGCGGATCACCGTCGAGGACGGGCGGGTGCTGCTCGAGGGGGAGCCGATCGCCGAGGGCGCCCGGCAGGACGACGCGAGCGTCACCGCCTCCCAGGAGGCGTCCCGTGAGGGGCTCTCCGAGCAGCTCGAGCTGTTCGCCGAGAACACGATGGAGTACATGCTCCGCGAGCGGGACCTGCTGCTGGACGGGATCGGCGCGCCCGAGGTCGCCACGCGCATGGACGGCCGGCCGGTGCTGATCGTGGTGCGCGGCTACCACTACAAGGAGGACCTGGCGACCCTCAAGCCCTTCCTGCGCGAGAACCGCCCCGTGATCATCGGGGTCGACGGCGGCGCGGACGCGGTGCTCGAGGCCGGATTCCGCCCCGACATGATCATCGGCGACATGGACTCCGTCTCCGATCGGGCGCTGCGCAGCGGCGCCGAGCTCGTCGTCCACGCCTATCGCGACGGCCGCGCCCCCGGGATGGAGCGACTGGCGGAGCTGGGGCTGGCCGAGGGCGCGGTCTCCTTCCCCGCCTCGGGCACCAGCGAGGACATCGCCATGCTGCTGGCCGACGAGAAGGGCGCCTCGGTCATCGTCGCCGTCGGCACCCACGGCACCCTCGAGGAGTTCCTCGACAAGGGCCGTGCCGGCATGAGCTCGACCTTCCTCACACGTCTGCGCATCGGCTCCAAGCTCGTCGACGCGAAGGGCGTCTCCCGCCTGTACCGTCAGAGGATCTCCACCTTCCAGCTCGTGCTGCTGGCGCTGGCGGGTCTGGCCGCGCTCGCCGTGGCGCTCTGGGCCACTCCGGGCGGTCAGGCGCTCGTGCAGATCCTCTTCGCCCGCCTCGACGGGCTCCTGTCCTGGTTCACCACGCTGTTCACACCCCGGGCCACCGGGTCGTAGGAGGGTCCCGACCCCGTGATCGACTTCCGTTACCACCTCGTCTCGCTGATCTCCGTGTTCCTCGCGCTCGCCGTCGGCATCGTCCTCGGCGCCGGGCCGCTGCGCGAGAACCTGGGCGACCAGCTCGCCGGCCAGGTCGAGCAGCTGCGCACCGAGCAGGAGCAGCTGCGCACCGAGGCCGAGCAGCTCGCCGGCGAGAACGATCAGCTCTCCTCGTTCATCACCGAGGTCGGGCCGGAGCTCGTGGACGGCACCCTCGAGGGGCGGCGGATCGCGGTCCTCACCGACGACGACTCCACCCGCGCCTCCACCGAGCGGATCACCTCGCTGCTGGACGCGGCCGGCGTCGAGCAGACCGTGCACGTCGAGCTGCAGAGCGCGCTGTGGGAGCCGGGACGCGAGCAGGCGCGGACCGACGCGGTCGCCGCGGCGGAGCAGATCGCGCCCGGGGCGCTCACGGCCGTCGGGGGCGAGGAGCTCACCGACTCCGAGCGCCTCTCCGCGCTGATCCCCGAGCTGCTGGCCGGCGGCGAGGGCGACCCCCTGGACGAGGAGCTGCGCGGGCAGCTGTGGCAGGTGCTCATCGATCACGGGATGGTGAGCGTGGACGGCGGGGCGCCGGGCACGGTCGACGGGGTCGTGCACGCGAGCGCCGCCCCCGAGGAGCTCGCCGTCGACACCGACGACGACCAGGCCGCCGCCGAGCGCGCCCAGGGCCTGCTCGCCTCCCGCACCAGCATGCTCACCGCCCTCGCCGGGACCGGCCTGCCCGCGGTGGTCTCCGCCGTGACACCCGCCAACGACGCCTCCACCGGCATCCTGCGCACCGTGCGCGGGGAGGCGACCTACGACGCGCTGTCGACCACGGACCGGCTGCAGGAGCCCGACGGCCCGGTCCTGTCCGTGCTCGCGCTGGTCGAGCAGACCCGCGGCGGCTCCGGCGCCTACGGCACCACGGCCGATGCCGCCGAGCGCCTCCCCGCCCTGCCCGAGACCGCCGGGGTCGGCACCGAGGGCGACGGCTCCGGGGGTGACGGCACCGAGGGCGGGGCCGCACCGTCCGACGGCGGGGGAGCGGAGTGATCGCCGCGCTGCGCGCCGAGCTCGCCCGCACCAACTTCGCCGGACGCGAGGTGAGCCTCGCCGAGGGCGCGCTCGTGGTCGCGGGCACCTGCGCCCTCGCACGGCGCACGGGCCGCCCCCTGGACCTCCTCGCGCTCGCCGGGATCGGCGGGCTCGGGCTGCTCGACGACCTGCTCGAGCCGCATCAGCGACGCGCCGGCCGCCCGGTCTCCAAGGGGCTGCGCGGCCATCTCGCCTCGCTCCGCTCCGGCCGGGTGACGACGGGTGCCGCGAAGGCGCTCGGCATCCCCGCCCTCGCGCTGCTCGCCGCTGCGGGCGGCCCGGCCCCGCGCGGCGGCGCGATGGTCCCCGTGGACGCTGCGCTCACGGCGGGCTGCGCGAACCTCGCCAACCTGCTCGACCTCCGCCCCGGCCGTGCGCTCAAGGCCGTGCTGCCGCCCGCGGCCCTGCTCGCGCTCACGGCAGGGCAGGACGAGCGCGCCCGCAGCGGTGCGAGGCTCGCCGTCGCGGCCCTGCTGCCCGGGGCGCTCGCGCTGCCGGCGGACCTGCGCGAGCACGGCATGCTCGGCGACGCGGGCGCGAACGTGCTCGGCGCCGCCGTGGGCGCCGCCGCGACCCGCACCCTCCCTGCGCCTGCCCGGCTCGCGCTGCTCGGCGGGGTCGTCGCGCTGACCCTGGCCAGCGAGAAGGTGAGCTTCAGCGCGGTCATCGACCGCACCCCGGCGCTGCGAGCGCTGGACCGCGCAGGCCGGCTGCCCGTGCCCTCCCGCGCCGTGGACGGCTCCGCCGGCCCGGGGACGACCGACGGGCCCGCCGCGCCGTCGGAGCCGCCGAGGTCGTCCAGCGACCCGGACGACGCGGAGGAGGCACGATGACCGGGACCGGGACCGCACCGGAGGCACGGCCCGCGCCCTCGCCCCGCAGCGGCCGCATCGCCCGCTCCGTGCTGCGCGGCGCGGGGATCATCCTGATCGTCACCGTGTTCGCACGGATCGCGGGCTTCGTGCGCTATCTCGTGTTCGGCGCGAGCGTGGGCGCCGGCGACGTGGGCACCGCCTACACCACCGCCAACATGCTCCCCAACGTGCTCTTCGAGATCGTCGCGGGAGGGGCGCTCGCCGCGGCCGTCGTGCCGCTCATCGCGGGCCTCGTGCCCGAGCGGGACCCCGAGGAGACGGTGGGGACGGCCGACGTGCCCGTGCCTGCGTCCGCCGCCGGGACGACCGCGGTCCCGGAGCCGTCCACGGCGACGCCGGAGCCCACGACCCCGGCCCCGGCCTCACCGGCGTCGCCGCAGAGCGCCTTCTCGCCCGACTCGCCGACGCGCCCCGTCCCCGCCGGTGCGGCGCTCGCCGACCGGATCGTCTCGGCGCTGCTGACCTGGACGGTGATCGGCACCCTGCTCCTCGCCGCGCTCGTGATCGCCCTCGCCGAGCCGCTCTCGCAGCTGCTGCTCGCCTCCGACCAGACCGGGGCGGCCGGCGTCGGCCTCGGCGCGACGCTGCTGCGGATCTTCGCGGTCCAGCTGCCGTTCTACGGGATCTCCGTGGTGCTGGCCGCCTACCTCCAGGCCCGGCGGCGCTTCCTGTGGCCGGCGATGATGCCGCTGCTGTCCTCGCTGGTGGTGATGGCGTCCTATCGCGTCTACGCCCTGCTCGTGCCGTCGGTCGCGACGGTCTCCACCATCGACGGCGCCGCCGTGCAGTGGCTCGGCTGGGGCACCACCGCCGGGGTCGTCGTGATGGCGCTGCCCGTCGCGATCGCCGCCGCCCGGGCGGGGCTGCGCGTCCGCCCCGCGCTGACCATGCCCGCCGCGCACGCACGGCGCGCCCTCGCCCTCGGCGGCGCGGGGCTCGGCGCGGTCGGCGCCCAGCAGATCGTGCTCGCCCTGGTGATGCTGCTGGCCATGCGCGCGGGCGGCGTCGGCACCCTGCCCGTCTTCCAGTACGCCCAGGCGCTCTACCTGCTGCCCTACGCGGTGCTGGTGGTGCCGCTGGTGACCTCCGTCTTCCCGCACCTGTCCGAGCTGCGCCTGGTCGGGGACGTCACCGGCTTCGCCCGTGTCGCCGCCGTCTCGGTGCGCACCGTCATCGGCGTGTCCGTGGTCGGGGCGGCGATGCTCATCGCGGCCGGCCCGGCGCTCGGCCAGTTCTTCCGCCACATCGATCGGGCCGAGGCGACCGGGGTGGGCTCCGCGACCGCGGGCCTCGCGCTCGGGCTGGTCGGCTTCGCCGTGGCGACCCAGTGCACCCGCATCCTCTCCGCGGCGCTGCGCGCCCGGGACGCGCTGATGGTCGGCGCGGTCGGCTGGGGCATCGCCCTGGTCGCCCTGCTCGTCCTGGTGCTGCCCAGCCCCGCCCGCTCCGCCGCGGAGGCGGCCACCGCCTTCGCCCTCGCGATCGCGGCCGGCATGGCGGTGGGCGGCCTGGTCGGTCTCTCCCGCATCTGGGACATGCTCGAGCACGGCGGCCACGAGCGCCAGGTGCGCCGCACCGCCCTCGCGGTCCCCGTCGCCGTGCTCGTCGGGGCGGTGCCGGGACTGCTGCTGGGCCGTCTGCTGATCACGGTCGACACCGGCGAGGTGCTCACCGTGCTCTACGGCATCCTGTGCGGGCTGGTCGCGGCCGTGCTCTCCTCCGCGGTGCTCGGCGCGGTGGACCGGGAGCTCGCCGTCGGCGTGCTGCGACGCCTGCGGAGGGCGGGCTGATGCGCGTCCTGCTCGTGCGCCCCACCGCCAGCGGGGGACTGGCCGCGCACGTCGACCAGGAGCTCGCGCTGCTCGAGAGCGCAGGACGACGCGTCGCCGAGGCGCCGGTGCGGATCCGCGAGCGCCCCAGCCCCCGGCACGACGCCGCGACCGTGACGGCGCTGCGCCGGATCGTGCGCGGCGCCGGGGAGCCCGTCGCCGTCCATGCCCACGGGCTGCGCGCAGGGGCCCTGGCCGCCCTGGCCGTGCCCCGCCGGGGCGGGCACCGGCTCGTGGTCACCCTGCACAACCGCACCGTCGGCGGGGTCCCCGCCCGAGCGATCGGCGCCGCGCTGCTGCGGCTCCTCGCCCGCCGGGCCGACACCGTGCTCGCCGTCTCCCCGGACCTCGCCGAGGACGCCCGCCGCGCCGGCGCGCGCGACGTGCGACACGCCGTGATCCCCGCCCCGCGGCGCCCGGAGGAGGTGGGGGAGCAGCGGTCCGCGAGCGCCGGGAGCGGCGCCCGGGAGGCGACCGGGCCGGGAACGCCCGTGGCCCTCGTCGCCCTCGTCATCGCCCGGCTCGCCCCGCAGAAGGGGCTGCACGACCTGCTCGACGCGGCGGCGCTGCTGCGCGGCGAGGAGGTGCGGATCCTCGTCGCGGGCGACGGTCCGCTGGAGCGTGAGCTCACCGCCCGCATCACCGCGGAGCATCTCCCCGTCGACCTGCTCGGCCGTCGTCAGGACGTCCCCGACCTGCTGCGCCGCGCCGATCTGGTGCTCTCCGCCGCCCGCTGGGAAGGACAGCCCGTCGCCCTCCAGGAAGCGCTCCTGGCCGGTCGCGCGATCGTCGCCACCGACGCCGGCGGCACCCGCTGGGTCACCGGAACGGCCGCGCACCTGGTCCCCGTCGGCGACGCGGAGGCGCTCGCCGCGGCGGTCAGGACGCTCCGCGCCCCGCTCGCACGGCGCCGCGCGGAGACCGCCTCGCGGCGGCGGGCCCGCGAGCTCCCGCGTGCCGAGGATCTCCTGGCCCAGCTCGACGAGATCCTCGCCCCCGCACCCCGCCGATGGTAGGTTGGCCGTCCGTGGCAGACACGAGCGCGAGCGCACCCCAGACCGGCACCGGCCCCATCCCCCGGATCGGGGCGGCCGCATCGGCCAAGCCCTTCCGCAACGAGGGCACCACCAAGCACATCTTCGTCACCGGCGGTGTCGTCTCCAGCCTCGGCAAGGGACTGACCGCTTCCTCCCTCGGGATGCTCCTGCGCAGCCGCGGGCTGCGCGTGACGATGCAGAAGCTCGACCCGTACCTCAACGTGGACCCGGGCACGATGAACCCCTTCCAGCACGGCGAGGTGTTCGTCACCGAAGACGGCGCCGAGACCGACCTCGACATCGGCCATTACGAGCGGTTCCTCGACGAGAACCTCTCCGCGAACGCGAACGTGACCACCGGCCAGGTCTACTCCACCGTGATCGCCAAGGAGCGCCGCGGCGAGTACCTCGGCGACACCGTGCAGGTCATCCCGCACATCACCAACCAGATCAAGGAGTCGATGCGCTCCCAGGCCGGTGACGACGTGGACGTGATCATCACCGAGGTCGGCGGCACCGTCGGCGACATCGAGTCCCAGCCCTTCCTCGAGGCCGCGCGCCAGGTCCGCCAGGACATCGGCCGCGAGAACGTGTTCTTCGTGCACGTCTCCCTGGTGCCCTTCATCGGCCCGTCCCAGGAGCTGAAGACCAAGCCCACCCAGCACTCCGTCG
>DHCFD07801__coassemble_1459_pt1 | contig 15266 bp, 14 predicted proteins | sample DHCFD07801__metabat2_low_PE_007 | metagenome-assembled genome bin DHCFD07801 | reverse complement strand
GCGCGGAGGCCTGCGCGACCCGTTCCGCTGGATCATCGAGAACCCGGGCACCGTCGACCTGATCGGCTTCGGCACGGCCGCTGCGCTCATGCTGCTCTTCGGTCTCGGCGCCGGGGCCAACGGCTGGTGGGTGCTGTTCTCGGTCCCGATGGTGCTCGCGGGGGCGGTCTGCCGCATCCGCCCCCTGCTGGGCGTGATCGTGATCGGCCTGCTCGCCGTCTCCCACGTGCTGGTCGGCACCCCCGTCGTCGCGGGCGACGTGATGACCTTCTACGCGATGTTCTGCGCCGTCGCCTACGGCAGCACGGCCGTGCACCTGATCGGGGTGGCCGCCGGAATGCTCGGGGTGCTCGTCCAGGCGACCTGGTTCGGGGTCGTCACGGCGTTCGGCGAGTACGGCGGCCTCGGCCAGGGGGCGATCACCTTCGTGGGCCTGGGCATCATCGGCACGATCACGATCATCGCGATCTGGGCCCTCGCCAACCTGCAGCGGGCCCGCGTGCGCCAGCTCGCCCTGACCCGCGACCGGGCCGAGCAGGCGGTGCGCGAGCGGGAGCAGCGCACCGCGCTCGCCGTCGCCGACGAGCGCGCCCGCATCGCCCGCGAGATGCACGACGTCGTCGCGCACTCCCTCTCGGTGATCATCGCGCAGGCCGACGGCGGGCGCTTCGTCGCCTCCCAGAAGCCGGAGAAGGCCGTGGAGGTGCTCGGCACGATCGGCGAGACCGGCCGCGCCGCGCTCGCGGACATGCGCTCCCTGCTGGGCGTGCTGCGCCAGGAGGACGAGACCAGCTTCGGCCCCCAGCCCGGCCCCGAGCAGCTGCCCGAGCTGCTCGAGCGCGTCCGCGCCGCGGGCCTCGAGGTCGACCTCGAGGCCGAGGGCTCCCTCGGCCAGCTCCCCCCGTCGGTCGGCATGTCCGTGTTCCGCCTGGTGCAGGAGGCGCTGACCAACGTGCTCAAGCACGCCGGGCCCGGCGCGAGCGCCTCCGTGCGCCTGGTCCGCGGCACCGAGGGCCTCGTCATCGAGGTCGTCGACGACGGCCAGGGCACCGATCCGACCTCCGACGGACTCGGCCACGGCCTCACCGGGATGCGGGAGCGGATGAGCGTGCTCGGCGGGACGCTGCAGGCCGGGCCGCTGCCCTCCCGCGGCTACCGTGTGCGGGCGACCGTGCCGCTGCCGGGCGGCCCCGACACGGACACCGCTGCGACGCCCGCCTCCCCGTACGCGACCCCCGCGAGCGCCCCGGAGACCCCGCCCGGCCTCCTCCGCTCCCCCTACCCGAACCAGGCGTCCGGCACGACGCCCGCCCCGGGCACCGCCCCCGACCACGCCGTGACAGATCCTCGAGGAGAGACCCCATGACCGAGACCGCCGATCGTCCCCTGCGCGTCGCCCTGGTCGACGACCAGCCGCTGGTGCGCACCGGCTTCGCCATGGTCATCGACTCCCAGGACGACATGGAGGTCGTGCTGCAGGCCACCGACGGCGCCGAGGCCGTGCGCGAGCTGTCCGCCCGCAGCGTCGACGTGGTGCTGATGGACGTGCGGATGCCGAGGATGGACGGGATCGAGGCGACCTCGACGCTGCTGGAGCGTCTGCCCGTCGAGCGGGCCCCGAAGATCATCGTGCTGACCACCTTCGACCTCGATGAGTACGTGGTCGCCGCGATCCGCGCCGGGGCCAGCGGCTTCCTGCTCAAGGACGCCCAGCCCGAGGACCTCCTCGGCGCGATCCGCACCGTCCACCGCGGTGACGCGGTGATCGCCCCGTCGGCGACCCGCCGGCTCCTCGAGCGGGTGGTCTCCACCCCCGAGCCCGCCGAGCAGGACACCTCCGTGCTCGCGGAGCTCACCGAGCGCGAGCGCGAGGTGCTCACCCTGATGGGACGGGGCCGCTCGAACCGCGAGATCGGCGCGCAGCTGTTCGTCGCCGAGGCGACGGTGAAGACCCATGTGGGGCGGGTCCTCGCCAAGCTCGGCGCCCGCGACCGGGTCCAGGCCGTGATCATCGCCTTCGAGACCGGGCTGGTCACCCCCGGCGAGCACTGACCCACAGGCGACGCCGGGCCCCGGCCCGCGGTGCCCGCCCTCGCGCGCCGCACGGCCGGCGGTCGGGGCCGCGTCATCCCTGGGTATGACGGCCTCCCCTCCCTCGGTCTCCCCCGGTCCGCGAGGCCGCGACCGGGGGCTGACGACCGCGGGGGCCGCGCTCGGGAAGCATCGGGGTCGACATCATGACCCCGTCGCGAAGGACTTCCCGATGACCACCGCCGCCCAGGCCGCTCCCCCGCCCTCCGCCGACACCTCCGGTGACCCCGTCGCGCTGCGCGCCCGCGCCGTGACCCGCACCTACGGCAGCGGCGCCGGCACCGTCACGGCGCTGGACGCCGTGGACCTCGACATCGCCCGCGGCGCCTTCACCGCGATCATGGGCCCCTCCGGCTCGGGCAAGTCGACGCTGCTGCACGTGCTCGCCGGCCTCGACGAGGTCAGCTCCGGCTCGATCGAGCTCGAGGGCACCGAGATCACCTCGCTGCGCGACGACGCCCTGACCCGCCTGCGCCGCGAGCGGATCGGCTTCGTGTTCCAGTCGTTCAACCTCCTGCCGATGCTGACCGCGGAGCAGAACATCCTGCTCCCCCTCGAGCTCGCCGGGACCCGCGTGGACCGCGCCTGGCTGGACACCCTCACCTCCGCCTTCGGCATCGCGGACCGGCTCGACCACCTGCCCTCCCAGCTCTCCGGCGGACAGATCCAGCGCGTGGCGATCTCCCGCGCGCTGGTCACCTCCCCGGCCGTGGTCTTCGCCGACGAGCCGACCGGCAACCTCGACTCCCGCACCACCGAGGAGGTGCTGGACTTCCTGCGCCTCTCGGTGGACGAGTTCGGCCAGACCGTCGTGATGGTCACCCACGAGCGCGACGCCGCCGAGCGCGCCGACCGGATCCTCACCCTCGCCGACGGGCGGATCGCCTCCGACGAGGACCTGCGCGGGATCCGCACCGCGCGCTCCGCGCCTCAGGGGCAGGAGCAGCGCTGATGGCCCGCTCCACCGTGAAGCTGACCCCGGTGCGCCGCCATCTCGCGGCGGTCGTCACCATCGCCCTGTCCTGCGCCTTCGTCGCGATCATGGTGCTGGCCGGGAACCTGATGCAGGCCTCCCTGCGCTCCCAGGCCTCTCAGATCTACGAGGGCGCGGACCTGGAGATCCAGCGCGAGCTGTCCGACGAGGACTGGGCCTCGCAGGAGCCGCTTCCGGCCCCCGAGGTCGAGGGCGCCGAGGCCGTGTGGCCCGCGCCCCGCAGCTATCTCGAGGCGAGCTCGACCACCGGCAGCGGCTTCTTCGAGGCCACCATGCTCCCGCCCGGCCAGGAGGACGCCCTCGAGGAGGGCTCCGCCGCCGGCACCGAGTCCGAGATCGTGCTCTCCCGCTCCGCCGCCGACGCCCTCGAGGCGGGGGTCGGAGACCCGATCACCGTGCAGGGCTCCGGCCCGGCCACGGGCGAGGACCCCGCGCAGGAGGCGGAGCGGACGCTCACCGTCTCCGGCATCGCCGCCGACCCCGCCGGCGCCGTCTTCGGCGGCACCCCGCGCCTGATGCTCCAGGACGTCAACGCCACCGCCCTGCTCGGACCGACCGCCGGGACGACCACCGACACCTGGCTCGCCACGGTCCCCGACGGCGAGGACCCCGCCGCGGTGGCCGAGGCCGCCTCGGCCTCCGCCGCCGAGGGCATCACCGTGCGCGGCGTCGAGGAGGCCGAGGAGGAGGCCGCCGGCGACTTCATGCAGGGCTTCGGAGCGCTCGGGATGATCCTCGGCGTGTTCGTGGTGATCGCCCTGTTCACCAGCGCCGTCGTCATCGCGAACACCTTCGCGGTCACGCTCGCGCAGCGCACCCGCTCCCTCGCGCTGCTGCGCACCCTCGGCGCGACCCGCGCCCAGGTCCGCTCCGTGGTGCTGCGCGAGTCGCTGCTGGTCGGGCTGCTCGGCGCGGCGGTCGGCGTGGTCGCCGGGCACCTGCTGGTCCAGGCCGCGCTCGCGGGCGCCGCCGGGCTCGGCTGGCTGAACGGCGTCGCCCCGGTGCCGGTGAGCCTGTGGTCGGTGCTGCTTCCGCTGCTGGCGGGCGTCGCGATCACCGTGCTCGCGAGCCTCGCCCCGATGCGCTCCGCCACCCGTGTCGCGCCGCTGCAGGCGCTGCGCCCGCAGCCGCCCGCCGTCACCCGCGGGCTCGGGGTGCGCGGCGTGCTGGGCCTGGTGGCCGTGGTGCTCGGCGTGGCCGCGCTCGTCGGCGGGACCGCGCTGGCCCTGAACGGGGTCGCCGCCCTCGGCATCCTCGCGGCGATCGGCGGCGGCGTGCTGAGCTTCACCGGCGTGATGCTCGTGCTCGTCACGCTCACCCGGCCCCTCGCGGCCCTCGCCGCCCGTCTCGGGGCGCTGCTGGGCGGGCTGCCTGCCCGGATCGCCGGGGCGAACGTGGCCCGCAACCCGCGCCGCAGCGCGGCGACGATCGCGGCCCTCCTGATCGGCACCACGCTCATGACGATGATGACCGTCGGCGCCCGCACCGCGGAGGCGACCCTGACCTCGGAGCTCGACTCCCGTCGGCCGATCGACCTGGTGCTCTCCGCGGAGGCGATGCCCGAGGACGCCGCCGAGCAGGTCGCCGCGATCGAGGGCATGGATGCCGCCCACGCCGGCGAGCGCGGGGACGTCGAGGTCGGCGCCGACGAGCCGATGACCCTCTACTCCGCCACCCCCGAGACGGTGCGCGAGATCTCCCACCGTCCCGAGATGGCCGACGAGCTCGCCGACGGCACCGTGCTGCTCGGCCAGGAGCGGGCCGAGCGCTTCGGGGTCCACGACGGTCAGGTCCTCTCCCTCGAGGGGGCCGACGGACAGAGCCACGACCTGCGCGTCCAGGTGGACGCGAACCTGCAGATGTCGCTGGTGACCCCGGCGACGCTCGAGCAGCTCCTCGGGGAGGGGACCACCCCGGTCGTGCTCGCGGACTTCGCCGATCCCGGCACCGCCGAGCGCGAGGGGATCGACGTGTTCGAGCTGATCTCCTCGGTCGACGAGCTCTCCGCCTCCGAGGGCTTCGAGGGGGCCAGCAGCGATCCCGGCGGCGCCGAGCGCGAGTCCTACGCGCAGATCCTCGACATCCTGCTGGGCATCACCGTGGCGCTGCTCGCGGTCGCGGTGCTCGTCGCCCTGGTCGGGGTCGCCAACACGCTCAGCCTCGGCGTGGTCGAGCGCACCGGGGAGAACGCGCTGCTGCGCGCCCTGGGCACGACGCGCCGGCAGATGCGGGCGATGCTCGGCTGGGAGGGCGTGCTGCTCGCCGCGGTCGGCGCCGTGCTGGGGCTGCTGATCGGCTCCCTCTACGGCGTGCTCGGGATCATCGCGCTGCTGGGCTCGACCTATCCGGTCTCGATCACGATCCCCTGGGACCGTCTCGTGATCGTGCTGGTGCTGGCCCTCGCCGCCGGGGCGCTGGCCTCGGTCCTGCCGGGCCGCGCCGCCGCGCGCACCGCCCCGGCCGCCGCCCTCGCCTCCGCGGAATGAGGCGCTGAGGGCACACACGGCCGACGGCGCGGGCACGCGCCCACCGCCGCGGGGCCCGTCGGACGACCGCCGTCCGACGGGCCCCGACCGCTGTCGGAGGCGGATCCGCCCGCACAGCGCGCTCGACGGGTACGAGTCGGCTGCTCCCCGGACGGGCCCGCGCGCCCCGGACGAGGAGCGGCGGAGCGGGAGCGGCCCGGCGGGGCTCAGTCCAGGCGCGAGGGCAGCGGCGTGGAGCGCACCAGCCGGGCGAGGACCACGAAGGTCGCGATCGCGAGGACCAGCGCGATCGCGCCCTGCCAGACCATGCCGGAGCTGATCATGCTGGCCCCCACCAGAGCCTGGAACATCTGCCAGGTGATCCCGAAGCCGATCCCGAACCGGCCCTTGGCCAGCACCGAGCGGGCGGCGAGGGCGGTGCCCGCGGCGAACAGCAGCAGGAAGATCCCCAGCCCCACCCCGAGCCGGGCGGTCATCCCGCCGCCGGAGGCCGCCACGAAGCAGAAGGTCGCCGCGGCCGCCAGCACGAGCGTCTCGACGCCGAGCAGCAGCGCGGCCCGCGGGCGGGTGCGCGGACCGGGGTCCTCGGCGTCGGCGGGACGGGTGCTGTCGGGCGCGGTGGGCATGGGGGCACTGTATCCGCCGCGGCCCCTGTGCGATCTCGAGCGCCCGTGACATCTCGAGGGCCTGGTGGCAACGGCTTCGTGCCCGGCATCACCTCCCGATCGCGACTTCTCGCGACGGTGTGGGAAGTGCCACCAGGCCCGGCGGTCCAGGCTCTTGTCGAGGTCGTCAGGAGCCGCAGAGAATGGAGAACGGCTCGTCCCGCCGAGGCCGTCCGGTGCACAGCGCACCAGGCCGAGCGTCGACGGCCGCAGAACCCGAGAACGCCCCACAGGGAGCGACCCTCGCCGCGCCTCGCCCCTGCGGGGGCAGGGCGCGACGTCCTGGAAAGAGAGAGTGACGATGGACTGGCGCCACCGTGCCGAGTGCCTCAACCATGATCCCGAGCTGTTCTTCCCGATCGGGAACACCGGACCGGCGATCACGCAGATCCAGGAGGCGAAGGCGGTGTGCCAGAAGTGCGACGTCATGACGGCGTGCCTCAAGTTCGCCCTCGAGTCCGGTCAGGACTCGGGCGTCTGGGGCGGCCTGTCCGAGGACGAGCGCCGCTCCCTCAAGCGCCGCAACGCGCGCGCCCGCCGCGCCAGCTGACCCCTCGCCTGCGGCGCGCCTCCTCAGCGTCGCAGGCCGCCCCCGGGGCTGTGCCGCGAGCCGCTCCCGGGGCTGCGCCGCGGGCCACCGCCGCGGCAGTGCCGTCGGCCTCCCCCGGGGTCCTCGTCGAGAACCCCGGGGCTCCGTACCTCCCCCTCAGATCGTGAGCGGGTCGAGGTAGACGTCCACGATCGCGCGGGTCCCGCCCTCGCCTCGGTCCTCCCAGGTGAGCGTGCCGCCGAGCTGCCCCTGCACCAGCGTGAGGGCGATGTTCGTGCCGAGGCCGGTCGGCTTCGCCGCTCCCATGCCGTTGCCGTCGTCCTCGATGCAGATCACGAGATGGGAGCCCGTCCGCTCGCTGCGGATCGTGAGCGTCCCGCCGGTCTCGGAGAGCCCGTGCTCGACCGCGTTGGTCGCCAGCTCGGTCACGACCAGGGCGAGCGGTGTCGCCTCTTCGGCGCGGATGGTGCCGACCCGCCCGATCTTCTCGGTGCGCACCTCGACCTGCCCGTCGGTCAGGCGGGGGCTGCCCGCCCGGTGCACGGTCGCGCTCGCGGCGTCGACGGCGAGGCGCAGGCACCGGTCGATCACCTCGTCGAAGTGGACCGCCTCCTCCGAGCCCTGCAGCAGCGATTCGTGCACGAGCGCGATCGTGGAGACGCGCCGCATGGCCTCGGCGAGCGCCTCCCTCGCCTCGTCGGTCTTCATCCGCCGCGATTGCATCCGCAGCAGCGCCGCGACGGTCTGGAGGTTGTTCTTCACCCGGTGGTGGACCTCGCGGATCGTCGCGTCCTTGGTGATCAGCTCCCGCTCCCGACGCCGCAGCTCGGTCACGTCGCGCACCAGGATCACGGCGCCGGTGCGCTTGCCGGCATCGGTCAGCGGCAGGGCCCGCAGGGACAGGGTGCCGCCCCGGGCCTGCATGTCCGAGCGCCAGGCCGCCCGCCCCATCAGCACCAGCGGCAGCGACTCGTCCACGGGGCTGCGGGACTGCAGCACCTCGGTGGCGAGCTCCGCGAGGGTGGTCCCGGTCATGTCGCCGGCGATCCCGAAGCGGTGGAAGGCGGAGCGGGCGTTCGGGGAGGTCCACTGCACCACTCCCGCCTCGTCGAGCTCGACGACCCCGTCGCCCACGCGGGGCGCGCCGCGGCGGGGCGGGATCGGGGCTCCCTCGATGGGGAACGCCCCGTGCTGGAGCATCGTCAGCAGGCGCGCGCCGAGCCGGCGCTGGTGGGTCTCGTTGTCGCTCGGGTCGTTGTCGGACTCGGGCTTCTCGGCGGCGAGGACGGCCAGGGTGCGGCCATTCTTGCGGACCGGGACCATCACGCCGGTGGCGCTGCGGCCCTCGCGCTCGATCCGGGTGGGCTCCTCGGAGGGCTCGCCCCCGGCCAGCAGCCGGGCGATCTCGGCGCCCTCGGCATCTTCGGCGCCGTCGGCGTCGACGGTGCGCACGGTCCCGACGGGATCCTCGTAGTAGACGGTCGATCCGGTCGCCGGACGGCAGTGCGCGACGGCGAGCGGGCCGTCGTCCTCCGCCAGCCACAGCACGAGGTCGGAGCGCAGCAGATCGGACAGGAGGTTCCAGTCCCCGACGAGGTGCTGGAGCCAGTCCGCCTCCTTCTCGGTGAGGGCACGGTTGTCGGCGAGGAACTTGGACAGGCTCGGCATGGGGCCAGGATATGCGTCGGCCCGGGTGTGAGCGCGAATCGCCCGCCCGGCCTGCTCTAGGCTGACGCGGACATTCCCCGAGGGAAGGACCCCGATGAAGCTGCGCGAGACCCTGCACCTGCCCCTTCCGGCCCGTTCGGCCGCCGCGATGTACGCCGATCCCGAGTACGCGGCGATCCGTCGGGAGACGCTCGGTGCGAACGAGGCGACCTCGCACGTCGAGGGCGATCCCGCCGGGTCGTTCACGGTTTCGACCGAGCTGGTGCTGCCCACGGACCGGGTCCCGGACATCGTCCGCCCCTTCGTGGGCGCCGCCGTGACGGTGAAGGAGGTCCAGTCCTGGTCCGGTCCCGAGCCCGACGGCTCGCGCACCGGCACGATGCGCCTGGACGTGGTGGGGACCCCTGCCGGCCTGACGGGGACGCTGCGCCTCGCGGCCCTGGACCAGGCGCGCAGCGACGTCGAGATCGACGGGGACCTGGTGGCGAAGGTTCCGCTGCTGGGGTCGAAGATCGAGAAGGCCGCCGTGCCGTACGTGTCCACGGTGCTGCGGGCCGAGGAGCGCTCCGCCGCGGCCTACCGGGACCGCTCGGGCGCCTGAGGCAGGGCGTTCAGCCGGCGGCCTCGGCCCCGTCGAGATAGGCGAGGGCCTCGCGCGCCTCGGCGACGTCGAACCACAGCAGGGCGGGGTCGGTGTCGTCGGCCTCGGCCGCGGCGGCGTCGAGCTCGGTGACGTGGAAGCTCGCGATCCGCGCCGAGGCGGAGGTGCCCAGGAGGACGCCGAAGGCACCGCCGTCGTCGGCGTCGCCGATCGCCGCATCCGGCACGTCCAAGGCGATCACCATCGCGCGCTGCGTCGAGGATCCGGCGCCGTAGGCGACGTGGACGGCGTCCTGCAGCGCCTCGTACTCGAGGTCCTCGAGATCCTCGCCGGGGAAGTCCCGCTCGGCCGACGCGGTGACGGCCCAGGCCGCACGTCCCGCAGGGAGCTCGAGGCGGGTGCTCGCGAGCTCGAGGGAGGCGCGATCCGGTGCGGTCAGCGGCAGGTAGATCCTCATGCCGTCATCCTCTCACCGGCGGGCACGCTCGAGCACGCGCTCCCTCCATCCGCGCGCCGGTGCCGGGGATGCTCCCGCCTCCGGCTCTCCGCCGGCTCCGTCCTCCTCGGCGGCGGGGACGAGCATCGAGGCGGCGATGTCGCGCAGCCCGCGGCGCAGGGGCGAGCGGGGCGCGGCCTCGCTGAGCAGCGCGCCGTCCCACACTGCAGTGCGGCAGGCGACGGGGTCGTCGGGCAGCAGGTGCAGGGAGTCGACCTGCATGCGGGAGGCGATCAGGTCGCGCAGCCGGTCGCCGGGGACCGGCGCACCGACCCGGTTGACGATCACGTGAAGCTCCTGCACGCCGAGCTCCTCGAGGCGGCCGTGGTCCCGCAGCAGCCGAGTGATGCTCACGGGATCGGCGCCGACCACGGCGATCACGGCGTCGGCGGCCTCGAGCGTGCTGAGGGCGGCGGAGTTCCGCTGCGGCGCGGCGGTGTCGTAGCTGAGCTCCTCGTCCTCCTCCAGCACGGGGCCGATGTCGGCGATGACGGTCTCGCCGCGTCGGCGCAGCGCGTTCCACACCCCGTCCATCGCCCCGCGCCGCAGCTCCGCCCACCGGCCGGGCACGCCGATGCCGGAGAGCAGGCGCAGGTGGGGCTGCACGACGGGCAGGAGCGCGTCGAGGGTCTCCTCGGTGAGGGTGTCGCGGTCGTGGGCGCGGGCGGCGGCGACCAGTCCGGGGGCCTCGTCGAGCACGCCGAGGAGCTGGCTCAGGGAGGGGCCGTAGGTGTCGGCGTCCACGAGCACCGTGCCGTGCCCGGCCAGAGCGGTCTCCGCGGCGAGGTTCGCCGCGATGGTCGAGCGCCCCGGGGCGCCCGTCGGCCCCCACACGGCGACCAGGCGTCCCGCCTCCTGCGCCGGCTCTGCGGCCGCCTCCTGCACCCAGTCCTCGTGCTCCTCCCCGCCGGAGACCGCGGCGGTGACCGTGGCGAGGATCTCGTCGATCGGGGCGTCGGAGCTCAGCACGTGGCGCAGGCCCACGGTGGTGGCCTCGGACTCCTCGCGGGAGCGCAGCCCGATCACCGCGGCACCGCGGAGCATCGTCGCGACGGCGTCGCGGCTGAGCCCTCGCACGGAGAGGTCCACGAGGACCACGTCCCCTATGCCCGCGGAGACGACCGCGAGGGTCTCGGTGAGGTCCGCACAGCGGCGCACGACGCGCGCGGGGCGGGAGCGGTCCATCGCGAGGTCGTGGACGATGCGGACCTCGTCGCTGCCCGAGGCGCACAGGACGATGTCGATCACGGCGTGACCCCATGGGCGCCGGGCACCCCGATCACGTCGAGGCGCTCGTCCTGGGAGAGGACCTCGAGCACCGCGGCGAGGTCGTCGGCCGGCACGAGGACCTCCACCGACATCGAGCGCATGCCCAGCGAGCTCCCCTCGTCGATGCGGCGCACCACGGCGTCGGGCACGAGCAGCTCGGCCTCGCCGGTGCCGCCGTCGTCGACCGACGGCGAGGTGTGCCACAGCTCGACGGAGGAGCCCGGCACCACGGACTCGGCGACCGTCGCCTCCACAGGGATCACCACGGGTCGCAGCGGCACGTCCTGGCTCTGCCCCACCGCGGAGACGGGGACCAGCTCCCCCGCCTGGACGGTCTGCGTGGCGACCGCGCCCTCGGGGATCGCCTCGAGGGTCCCGACGTACTGCTCGCGGTGGTCGCCGAGCCGGAGCTCGACGGTGGCGAGGTCGGCGCTCTCCAGCGGATCGCCCGGCACGATCGGACCGCGCGCCACGAGCACGGACGTCGTGGCGGAGAGCCGGGAGACGAGCAGCGCCCCCATCAGCACGCTCGCCAGCACGAGCACGATCCCGACGATCAGCCGAGGATCCTTCCATCTCGGCGCGCGCAGCCTCATCACCGGTGCAGTGGCCCCCACAGCTGTCCCCCGTCCCCCTCGTCCGTCCCCTGGTTCTCGGCACGCTCGCGGCGCGCCTCCCGGGAGATTACGGCAGTAGGGGCCTCGATGGGGGCGGTCCGCCCCGACTGTGGAAAACCTGCCCGGCGCGTTCGTCCACAGCTCCCGCCGCCTGTCGGCTCGGGGATGAGAGACTGGGTCGACCTGCTCGTCCCGGACCGGAAGGATCGTCGATGCCGCCACGCTTCGTCCCGCTCTCCGATGTCGCGGAGACGCTGTCGATCTCGGCCTCGCAGGCGTACGCCCTCGTACGCTCCGGCGAGCTGCGCGCGATCAAGGTGGGCGGCCGAGGCCAGTGGCGGGTCGAGGTCACCGAGCTCGAGTCCTACATCGAGCGGAGCTACCGGCGGACGGAGGCGCTGCTCGAGGAGGAGCGCGCACTCGAGCGCGACGCGTCCGGGGGCCGCTCCTGACCGTCCCGGCGACCGCCGACGACCGCTCCTGAGCCGGCTCAGCACGTTCCCCGGCCGCCAGGGCTCCCCCGTGCCGCACCCGTCCGCCCTGGCCGGCGCCGCACCGGTTCCCCTCAGCGCGGCAGCACCGCGAGCAGGGAGGACATGGTCACCGTGAGCCGGGCAGAGCCGGGCACGCTGCTGGACTCCCCCGTCGGCAGCGACAGCACGTCCAGCGCATCCGCGCCGACACCGGCGATCCTGCCGAGCACGGTGCCCGCGGTCGTCTCCAGGCGCACGACGCTGCGGTCCCGTGCGATCTCGCGCAGCACCGACCCCAGCCGCAGCGGCGAGCGCAGCGACTCCTCCGCCGGCCGGGCCCGCGAGGAGAGGCCCTCCACGATGCCGATCGCGGCGAGCGGCACGACGGCGCGCTGAGCAGTGCGGGTCTCGCGCAGCGAGACCCACTCGGCGCCGACCTCCTCCACGGCCCCCGCCAGGCGCAGCCCCGATCCGACGTGCAGGGTGAGCTCGCGCCGGCCCGCACCGCGGAGCCGGTCGGCCAGGGTCAGCTGGGCGCGCTCGGCACGCGCGAGGTCCTCGGAGACGGCCCGCAGCTCCTCCTGCTCGTGGTGCTCGAACCGTCCCTCGAGGTCCTCGAAGATCCTCTCGAAGCGCATGCGCCCACTGTAGGGCGCGCCGGGCGACGGCCGGGCCCGGACGGCACATCGGGGACGAGGACGCGTCCGGGCGGGGACGTTTCCGGGCGGGGACGCGGACCAGCCCGCCGGGACCGGGACCGTTCCACCGGGACCGGGGCGCGTCCTCCGGGAGGGGCGACCTCCCCTCCACAGCCGGCCCGGATCAACAGCGCCACCTCGAACAGTTGCGGCCTGCATCACATCGGGCTACCTTTCCTCATATGCGATCCAGTCGCACCAAACTGCATCAAACGACACCATCGGGATGAACGGCGAGCGGGGAGACCGACGCCGCGGAGCATGAGGCGAGGGGAAGGCCATGGGGGACCGGGGACGGGAGCAGGCAGCACAGGGAGCGGGGGCCTCGTCGCTGGGCGCCGTCGCCGCCGCCGGAGGTGCGGTCGCGATGACCCAGGCGGCGAGGACGCTCGGGAGCACCGCGGGCAGCGCTCACGGCGAGGAGCAGCTGATCGGCTGGGTGCTCGTGGGCCTGGCCGGCGCGGGGGCGCTGCTGTGCCTGTACCTCGCGCTGATCTGGGGCCTCACCGCCGCGATCCTCCTGGCCGGCCCCGCGGGTCGGACGGGTCGGATGCTGCTGCCGGCCCTGCGGGTGCTGGCCCCGCGCCTCGCCCGTCGCGTGAGCATGGGCGCCGCGGTCGCCACCGCCGCCACCGGGCTGGTGCTCGGTCCGGCGCTGGCCAGCGAGCAGCTCCAGCTCGAGGAGAGCGCCCCGGCCTCGTCCCAGACCTCGCAGGAGCTCCCCGGTGACGAGCCGGCGACGCCGGAGCCCGAGGCGCCCCAGGAGGCCGGCGCCGGGGAGCCCCTCCCCTCCCTCGGCTGGGGTGAGGAACCTGCGCCCGCCGCCGAGGAGCCGGCGACGAGCCCCGCCCCCGACGGGGAGGGCGACGAGTCGCCGACGACCGCGCCCGGGCAGCCCTCCGACGAGGGCACGCCGCAGGAGACGGGAGCCGAGGGGACCGAAGCGCCGGAGCGGGCGCAGGAGTCACCGCGCTCCGAGAGCCCTGCCGACGAGGCGTCCCCGGACAGCTCCGAGGCCCCCGACGGGGCAGGTTCCCCGGACGGCTCGGAGGCATCGGACACCCCGGAGGGCCCGGCGCAGGACTCCCCCGACGAGCCGCCCGCCGCGGGCTCGACCCCGTCGGAGACCGGGAGCGCCCAGCCGTCCGTCGGCGACGACGAGGCCGCGGGCACAGGCACGGGCACGGACGAGGCCGCGGGCGATGCAGGGGACGACGCGGACGCACCGCCGCCGAGGACCGTGATCGTCCAGAAGGGCGACACGCTGTGGTCGCTGACGGACGACGTGCTCGGCCCCGGACCGGACGACCCCGCGCTGCTGGCGGAGGCCTGGCCCCTGCTGCACGAGCAGAACCGTGACGTGGTCGGCGAGGATCCCGATCTGCTGGTCCCCGGCCAGGTGCTCACCGTGCCGGCCTCCCTCGACGAGGAGGCCCGGTCATGAGCACCACCGATCAGCGCCCCGCCGACGCCGCCCTCCGCCCCGCCTCCCGGGCACCCGAGGATCCTCTGATCGTGGAGCAGATGGTCGCACCAGTGGCGCGCCGGGCCGTCGAGATCATCCGGGACATGCGGCCGACGAACGCGCTGTCGCGGCTGGTCACGCCCGAGATCGCTCAGGTCCTGTCGCGTCGGGCGGCGCTGACCCGCCGCCTGCGGGCCTCGACGGGATACGCCCCGCCCCGGCAGCTGCAGGTCACGGGCGTGCGCACCTGCGTGGTCAACGAGCGCACGGTCGAGGCCAGCTGCGTGCTGCGCGAGCCGGACCGTGCCCGCTTCCTCGCCATGCGCTGGGAGCTGCGCCACTCCGGATGGAGGGTGACCGTCCTCGAGATCGGCTGAGACCCGAGATCGGAGGAGAAGAGCCCCGGGCCGCGTGGCCCGGGGCTCCTCCCGTACTGCGTCGGCGCGATCAGCCCTTGCGGCGGCGTCCAGAGCGACGCTGCGCCCGGTTCAGGCCGTCACCCTGCGGAGCGCCCTCGGGCTTGTCCGAGACGGTGTTCGCAGCGGTCCCGTCCTCGCCGCGCGCACGGCGACGGCGCTGAGCGCGGGTGAGCGTGCCGGAATCCTGGACGTCGCTGCCCTCGGCGGAGCTGTAGCGCAGCTGGCGCTCGTTCGGCCCGTCGTCGAGCCCCTTGGCGCGCAGCACGACGGAGCTCTCCGCCTTCAGCTGGTCCTCGGCCTCCGTGTCCTCCGCCTCGGCGGAGCCGGTGGCCTCGGAGCCGGTGGTCTCGGAGGCGGTGGTCTCGGCGTCCGCATCCTTCTCCTCCGTCGCCGTCGACGCAGGCTCCGCCCCGGCCTTCGCGCCGGCACCGGCCTCGACGGCGGCCGCGGCCTTGGCGCCGGTCCGGCGCAGCAGGTCCGAGACGGCCTGGGGGACGACGGGCTTGGCCTTCTCGACCTGGACCTCGAGGTTGTAGACGTAGCCGACCACGTCCTCCTTCACCCCGGCCATCATGTCGTTGAACATGAGGTGGCCCTCGCGCTCGTACTCGATGAGCGGGTCGCGCTGGGCCATGGCGCGCAGTCCGATGCCCTCCTTGAGGTAGTCCATCTCGTAGAGGTGCTCGCGCCAGCGACGGTCCATCACCGACAGCAGCACACGGCGCTGGAGCTGGTGCAGCCCCTCCTCGCCGAGCTCCTCCTCGCGCTTCTCGT
>DHCFD07801__coassemble_1425_pt1 | contig 15939 bp, 12 predicted proteins | sample DHCFD07801__metabat2_low_PE_007 | metagenome-assembled genome bin DHCFD07801 | reverse complement strand
CCGAGCTCGACGAGGTCACCCAGCTCGCCGACCGCATCGCCGTGATGTACCGCGGTCGCATCCTCGGCATCGTCCCCGGCGACGAGGACCGCGACGTGCTGGGCCTGATGATGGCCGGCTACACCGCCGATGCCGCCCGCGAGGCCGTGGCCGCCGGCGCCCGCACCACCGACAGCCAGCTCGCCGACGAAGGAGACATCGCGTGATGAGCACCCTCTCCGAGACCGGCGCCGCCGGCTCCGCGCCCGGCGTCGGCGCGGGCGCCGCCGACGCCCCGCCGCCCGAGGAGCGCGCCGAGACGGCGCTGGCCCGCACCCTCCAGTCGATCGCGCGCAGCGACCTGCTGGTGGTCGTGATGAGCTTCGTGTTCGCCTTCCTCATCGGCTCGGTGCTGATCGTCATCGCCGACGAGGAGGTCCGCACCACCCTCGGCTACTTCTTCGCCCGCCCCTCCGACGCGCTCACCGCGATCTGGCAGTCCGTCACCCACGCCTACGGCGCGATGTTCCGCGGCGCCGTCTTCGACGGGCCGGGCTTCTCCCGCGTCGCGGAGGACGTGCGCGAGGCCGGCGGCTCCGGCACCTACGTGCTCTTCCCCGCGCTCGCCGCCGGGCTGCGCCCCCTCACCGAGACCCTCACCGTCGCGACCCCGCTGATCATCGCCGCGGCCGGCATGGCCGTGAGCTTCCGGGCGGGCCTGTTCAACATCGGCGGCACCGGCCAGCTGATCGTCGGCGCGATGGCCGCGGGCTACGTCGGCTTCGCGGTCCAGCTCCCCGTCGTGCTGCACCTGCTGGTCGCGCTGCTCGCGGGCGTGCTCGCCGGCGGCGTGTGGGGCGGGATCGCCGGCTTCCTCAAGGCCCGCTTCGGCGCCAACGAGGTCATCAGCACGATCATGCTGAACTGGATCGCGACCTACCTGCTGTTCTTCGCGCTGAAGACCACCGCGTTCACCGGCGCGAACCAGTCCCAGCCCACCTCCCCGTCGGTGGGGGAGAACGCGACCCTGCCGCTGCTGCTCGGCGGCGGGTTCCGCCTCCACGCCGGCCTGTTCCTCGCCGCGGGCGCCGCCGCGGTGCTGTGGTGGCTGATGAGCCGCTCCACCCTCGGCTTCCACTTCCGGGCCGTCGGCTCGAACCCGCGCGCCGCCCGCGTCGCCGGCATCTCCCCGGCCCGCACTGCCTTCCTGGTCCTCGCCGTCGCGGGCGCCCTGGTGGGCCTCGCCGGGGCCGTGCACGTGCTGGGCACCGAGCGCCGCCTCACCGAGGGCGTCGCCGGCAACATCGGCTTCGACGCGATCACGGTCGCGCTGCTGGGCCGCTCCGGCCCCGTCGGCATCGTGCTGGCCGGCCTGCTCTTCGCGGCCCTGTCCACGGGCGGGCGCTTCATGGAGACCAATCAGGGCGTGCCGCTGGACCTCGTGCAGGTCATCCAGGTGCTCGTGGTGCTCTTCATCGCCGCGCCGCCGCTGGTGCGCACCCTGATCGGCCTGCGCCGCATCGACCACCCCGGCGCCGGGGCGCGCCGCGCCCGCCGCACCCGCGCCGTCGAGGTCCCCGCGACGGCCGGCGCCGCGGCCGGTGCCTCGACCACCTCCGCCACCCCGGGCACGACGGCCGACGGGCCCGCCGCGGGCGGGTCCGACGGCAGCTCCTCCGGCGGCGCCCACCGCGCCGACGTGCCCGTCGACGGGGGAGCGCCGCCCGGCGACGCGCCGCCGACCGGCGCCTCCGGGACCGGCACGCACGCCCGACAGGATCCGTCCGACGGGACCGCCCCCGCGCCCGAGCGCGGCGAGGACACCACCGATGCGCAGGAGGACCACCGATGAGCACCGCCCCCGTGGTCGTCGCCGACGACTCCGTCGTCGAGAAGCGCCTGGACGACTCCCGCCCCGCCGGCTGGTGGCACCTGCCCGCCACCACCACCGTGCTCGGCCTGATCGCGCTGGTGTTCTTCGGGCTGCGCGGCCTGCCCGGCGCCGAGTCGGTGTTCGCGCTCGCCCGCGAGACCGACCTGAACCCCCTCGGCATCGTCCCCGAGCGCGTCACCCTGCCCTCGCAGGGCGGGGCGATCGCCCTGTCTGTCCTCGCGCTCGCCGCCTCGGCCGGGCTCTGGGTCCTCCAGGCGCGCCGGGCCCGCCCTTCCCGCGGCGTGCGCATCGCGCTGATCGCCGTGTTCGCCGTCGCCTGGGTCCTCGCCTTCATGACCTGGGTGATCTCCCAGCGCTCCCTCGACGTGACCACGCTGCTGCAGGGCACGATCGTGCTGGCCGTGCCGCTCGCCTTCGGGGCGCTGTCCGGAGTGCTCTCCGAGCGCGCGGGCGTCATCAACATCGCGATCGAGGGTCAGCTGCTGTTCGGCGCCTTCGGCGCGACGCTGGTGGGCTCCCTCACCGGGAACGTGTGGCTGGGCCTGCTCGCCGCCCCGCTGGTCGCCCTGGTGATGGGTGCGCTGCTGGCGCTCTTCGCCGTCGGCTACCAGGTCCAGCAGATCATCGTCGGCGTCGTCCTGAACGTGCTCGCCATCGGCGTGACCTCGTTCTTCTTCGGCACCGTGATGCGGGACAACCCCGGGCTGTTCAACGCGCCGCTGCGCCTGCCCACCCTGCGGATCCCGCTCCTGGCCGACATCCCCGTGATCGGGAGGGTCCTGTTCGAGCAGAACATCCTCGTCTATCTCATGTGGATCATCGTCGCGGGGCTGACCATCGCGCTCTTCCGCACCCGCTGGGGGCTGCGCGTGCGCGCCGTCGGCGAGCACCCCAAGGCCGCGGACACCGTCGGCATCGCCGTGAACCTCACCCGCTGGAAGAACGTGCTGCTCGGCGCCGCCGTGGCGGGCCTGGGCGGTGCGACCCTCACCATCGGCACCGGCGTCGCCTTCGGCGAGGAGATGAGCGCGGGCAAGGGCTACATCGCGCTGGCCGCGATGATCCTGGGCCGCTACCACCCCGTCGGCGCGCTGCTCGCGGCGCTGACCTTCGCCTTCGCGGACTCGCTCCAGCTGCGCCTGGGCACCATGTCCGCCGCCGAGGGTGGGGTCTCCATCCCCGGCGACTTCCTGCTCATGCTCCCGTACGTGGTCGCGCTGTTCGCGGTCGCGGGCGTGGTGGGCAGGGTGCGGGTCCCCGCTGCGAACGGGCAGCCCTACGTCAAGCAGTGAGCTCCCGCCGCCCGCCGGGCGGCACCGCGCCGCCGCGTCCCGTCGTCTCCGGGGCGCGGCGTCGCGCATCACGTCCCGTCGTCCCGGGGCGCGGCGCCGCATGTCGCGCTCCGCCCTCCCGGGACGGCGCGTTCCTCCCCTCCCGAGCCCCCGCAGTGAGAGCATCGAGCACATGACCGCGAACGACCCCGCGCCCCCGGCGCCGACCGCACCTGCCGAGTTCGAGACCCTCCTGGCCGAGGCCCGTGCGATCGCCGAGCGCGCCTACACCCCGTACTCCCGCTTCCGGGTGGGCGCCGCCGCGCTCGCCGAGGACGGTCGCCTGCTGCACGGCTGCAACGTGGAGAACGCCGGCTACGGCGTGACGCTGTGCGCCGAGTGCGGGCTGATCAGCGACCTCATCGCCGGCGGGGGCGGGAAGCTGCACCGCTTCGTGTGCGTCGGCGGCGACGAGTCCCTCGCCCGCGACGAGCGCGCGGTGGTCATGCCCTGCGGGCGCTGCCGCCAGCTGCTGTCCGAGCACGCCGGCGCCGACCTCGTGATCCTCACCCCCGAGGGGCCGCGCGCGATGGCCGAGGTGCTGCCGCAGGCCTTCGGCCCCTCCGACCTCGCCTTCTGACCTCGCCCTCCGAACCCGGCCGCGCCGATCCCGGCCGCTCGCCCCGCTCGCTGATCCCTGCCGCCCTCCACCACCCCAGGAGCACGCCATGACCGACCAGACCTCCCGCCCCGCCGTCGAGCCCTTCGACGCCGTCGACGTCATCCGCACCAAGCGCGACCGGCAGCGGCTCAGCCCCGAGCAGATCGACTGGGTCATCGACGCGTACACCCGCGGCGTCGTCGCCGAGGAGCAGATGGCCGCCCTCGCCATGGCCGTGTTCCTCAACGGCATGGGGCGCGAGGAGATCGCCCGCTGGACCGCCGCCATGATCGCCAGCGGTGAGCGGATGGACTTCTCCTCCCTCGACAAGGCCACCACCGACAAGCACTCCACCGGCGGCGTCGGCGACAAGATCACCCTGCCGCTCGCCCCGCTGGTCGCCTCCTTCGGGGTCGCCGTGCCGCAGCTGTCCGGGCGCGGGCTCGGCCACACCGGCGGCACCCTCGACAAGCTCGAGGCGATCCCCGGCTGGCGCGCCTCGCTCAGCAACGACGAGATGATGCGTCAGCTCGCGGACGTCGGCGCCGTGATCTGCGCGGCCGGCTCCGGCCTCGCCCCGGCGGACAAGAAGCTCTACGCCCTGCGAGACATCACCTCCACCGTCGAGGCGATCCCGCTGATCGCCTCCTCGATCATGTCCAAGAAGATCGCCGAGGGCACCGCCGCGCTCACCCTGGACGTGAAGACCGGCGCCGGCGCCTTCATGAAGGACGAGGCCGATGCCCGCGAGCTCGCCCGCACCATGGTCGACCTCGGCACCGATGCGGGGGTGCGCACCGTCGCCCTGCTCACCGACATGTCCGCGCCGCTGGGCCGCACCGCCGGCAACGGCCTCGAGGTGCGCGAGTCGCTCGAGGTGCTCGCCGGCGGTGGACCGGCCGACGTGGTCGAGCTGACCGTCGCGCTGGCCCGTGAGATGCTCGAGGCCGCCGGGGTGCGCGATGCCGACGTCGCGGCCGCGCTGACGGACGGCCGCGCCATGGACACCTGGCGCGCGATGATCGCCGCCCAGGGCGGTGACGCGGACGCGCCGCTGCCCACCGCGAAGCACGTCGAGGAGCTGCGCGCCACGGAGGACGGCGTGGTCACGGGCCTGGACGCGATGGGCGTGGGCGTGGCGGCCTGGCGTCTGGGCGCGGGCCGCTCCCGGCCCGGCGAGGCCGTGCAGGCCGCCGCCGGCGTCGAGATCGAGAAGCACCTGGGCGAGGAGGTCCGGGCCGGGGACGTGCTCGCCCGCCTCCACACCGACACCCCGGAGCGGATGGGCCGAGCCCTCGAGTCGCTCGAGGGCTCCTGGACCTTCGCCGCGCCCGGCACCGACGTCCCCGAGCACCGGATCGTGCTGGACCGGATCGCCTGACCCGGGCGGGCACGGTGGGCGCGGGCTCGGTCCGTGCGGACGCTCGGCCCTGCTGCAGGTCCGTCGGCCCGACCGGGCTGGTGCGCTCTGCGCGCCCTGGTCCGGTCGCTGGGCGCGACACGCCGTGGAGCGTGCGTCGAGAGCACCGCAATCCGGCAGGAACCCATGGAATCAGTGATCTCGGCGCCCCGCGGGGCGTGTCGCGTGCGTGCTGTGCCGTGACGTGGGAGCGGAGGGCGGGACGCGGGGGCGGCCTGCGAGCCCGGGGAGCTCAGGATCGAGCGGCGCCGGCCTGCAGGGCCGGGAGGATGTGCTCGGTCATGAGCGGGGCGAGCCGCACGCCCGCCGGGGTCCCGGACAGCGGGAGCCAGCGGTGGTCGGCGAGCTCGGCCCGCACCTCGAGCGGCTCCGGGAGGGACTGCCGGCAGACGAAGACAGTCGAGCGCACGCGCGTGCTCGGCTCGTTGGCGGCGACGGCCTCGAAGTCGCCGAGCGGGGAGAGACCTGCCGGATCGAGCCGCACGCCGAGCTCCTCCTCCACCTCGCGCACCGCCGCCTCGAGCGCCGACTCGCCCGGCTCGAGCTTGCCGCCCACCTGCATGTAGGAGCCGGTGCCGCGCTTGCGCACCGCGAGCAGCTCGGCCCCGTCCTCGCCCTCGCGCAGGAAGGCGACCGCGGTGATCTCGAGGACCGTCCCGGCGCCGTCCGCGGCCGGTCGGTGGCGCCGCTCGGCCGCGGCGAGGGCGGTGAGGCGTCGCAGCAGGCGCGTGCCCTCGCGGAGGCCCACCGGGCGCATCCCCGCCGCCTTCCAGCGCTCGAGGTCCCCGCGCTGGTCACGGGCCAGCCCCCAGCCCCGCCGCAGCAGCGTCAGCGGCGGCTTGCGGCCCTCGCGCAGGTCCCGGGCCAGTCGCAGCGCGAACACCACCGGGGTGGGGCGCTGCAGCACGATCGCGTCGGCCAGCAGCCCCAGCTCCCGCAGCGGCGCGATGAGCTGCGCGGCGAAGATCCCCTCGGCGATCAGCAGCTCGGCGTCCTCGGCGCGCAGTGTCGCGGTGCCGGTGCGTCGGGAGAGCGGGATCGAGTAGACGGGCACCTCGGCGACCCCGTCATGGGCGAGGGCGACGAGTGCTTCGAGCGCGGCCCCCGCGTTCCAGGAGGCCGGATCGTCCCAGTCCACGATCCCGAAGCGGTGGGGGAGGGAGGGATCGTCGTGGTCGCGGTAGAACTCGTCCAGCGGCACCGTGGGCAGACCCGCGCGGTGGGACATCACGCCCTTGCCGCTCCCCGAGGGGCCGGCGACGATGACGATGCGGCGCGGGGGACGGGGGAGCGCGGAAGGGCCGGTCATGGAGGACGATTCTACGGCCGCTCGAGCGCCGCGGGCCCGCCGACGAGGTGTCGACAGGCCCGCGGACGGCGCGGCGCGGCTGTCAGGCGAAGGTGAGCACGACCTTGCTCGAGCCGCGGCCGGCGGCGGCCTCGAAGGCGGCCTGAGCGTCCTCGAGCGCGAACTCGTCGCTGATCACCTGCTCGGCGACCTCGCTGCTCGCGAGCAGCTGGACCGCCTGCTCGATCTCGGCGACGAAGCGGTAGGTGCCGCGGTACTCGAGCTCCTTGGAGACCACCGGGCCGAGGGTCACGCTGACCGGGGTCGGGGGCAGGTTCCCGACCTGCACCACGATCGCGGCGCGGGCGATGCTGCGCAGGATCCCGTCGAGGGAGGCGGGGGCGCCGGAGGCCTCGAAGGCCACGGAGATCCGCTGGTCCATGCCGTCGGTGGACCCCACCGCCTCGTCGGCCCCGAGCGCGAGGGCGCGCTCGCGGGCGGCCTCGGCGAGGTCGACGGCGGTGATGTGCGCGGCGCCCGCGGCGCGGGCCGCGAGCACGACCAGCAGGCCCACGGGGCCGCAGCCGCTGACCAGCACGTGCTTGCCGGTGAGGTCGCCGGCACGGGTGACGGCGTGCATCGCCACGCCCAGCGGCTCGGCGAGCACGGCGCGGCGGGTCGACAGCCCCTCCGGCAGCGGCACGATCTGGTCCGCGTCCACGGTGAGGGACTGGGCGAAGGCGCCGTCGGTGTGCGGGTCCTGCGCGGCGGAGCCGAAGTAGGTCAGGTCCGGGTGGAGGTTCTCCCGACCCACCAGCTCCTCCGGCAGCGGGGAGTGGGTGCGGGCGGGGTGCACGGTGACGCCCTGGCCGACGGCGAGGCCGGTGACGCCCTCGCCGAGCTCCTCGATGCGGCCGGAGATCTCGTGGCCCAGCACGAAGGGACGCTTCATCACCGCGGTGCCGGAGACGCCGGTCCTCCAGTAGCCGAGATCGGAGCCGCAGATGCCGCCGTACTCGACGGCGAGGCGCACCTGGCCGGGGCCCGGGGCGGTCGGCTCCTTCTCGACGAGGCGGAGGTCGCCGGGGGCATGGATCTCGAGAGAGCGCATGGTGAGTCCTTTCGATGCGGACGCTCGCGGCGGCGCTCGCCGTGGGCGTCCGGGGGTGACGGGGTCGGAGGGGGAGGGGCGGGTGACTCGTCGCGTCCGGTCAGGCCGGGCCCGGCGAGGTTCCCCGGGCGGCGGGGGAGCGGTCCACGGCCTCGACGGCGCGCATGTGCTCCGCCATGGCGGCGCTCGCCGCCTCCTCGTCGCCGGCGAGGATCGCCTCGACGATGCGGACGTGCTCGGCGTGCTCGGCGCCGACGAGCCCGCGCGCCTCGCGGGTCACGCGCAGCTCGCGCATGGCGCGGAACAGCGGGGCGCTGACCGCGTCGAGCACGCCGTGCAGGGCGGGGCTGTCGGCGAGACGGGCGATCTCGGCGTGCAGTCGCATGTCCAGGCGGGGGTAGGCCTCGGAGTCGCCGAGCGCCTCGCCCATCTCCTCCAGCAGCCGGCGCAGCGCGCCCGCCCCGTCGGCCGACGGGCCCGCCGCGCCGATCCGGCGGGCGGCGAGGGCGGCGGCGCGCACCTCCAGCGGGGAGCGCAGATCCATGAGGGTGGCGAAGCCCTCGCCGGGGGCGGTGCGGATCGTGCGCGAGAGCGAGAAGCGCACCAGCGAGCTGTCGGTCGGGCGCACCCGGGCCGCGCGGCCGTTGGAGATCTCCACGATCCCGAGCGCGTCCAGGGCGCTCAGCGCCTCGCGCACCACGGCCTTGGAGACCGCGAAGCGCTCCGCGAGCGCCCCGGCCGAGGGGAGCGGGTCCCCGGCGTCCAGGCCCTCGTCGTCGATCAGGTCGAGCACGGCCTGCCGCGCCCGGCCCACGAGGGTCTCGCGGCTCAGCGCCTGGTCCGACGGGTCGACGGGCGAGGTGAGATAGCGCCAGGCGGTGTCGCCGAGGCCCGCGGCGCGGGTCTGCTCGGAAGGCGGGGCCTGCTCAGAGGACATGGTCTGCTCAGAAGGCATTGACGAGCCCGATCACTCCCACGGCGATGATCGCCGCGGCGGAGATCCACAGCATGATCTCGGTGGGGCGGCCGTCGCGGATCCGCGGGTCGGTCTGCGTGCGGGCCAGGAACACCGTCGCGATCGCCGCGCCGATGAGGTACACGGCGTTGAGGATGCCGGCGATGATCACCAGCAGCAGCGGGGAGGAGGCGATCGTGCCCAGCAGGCCCCAGCCGATCGGCAGGACGATCATGATGACGCGCTGCCAGCGGTCGCGCGCGACCTGGTCGTTCCAGTCGTACGCGCCGAAGACGGCGAGGGTCTGGCCGGAGATGCGGCTGAGGCTGGGGACGTTGGCCAGGATCGTCTTGAACAGCGCGAGCCCCGCGCCGATGAGGAAGAGCACGCCGCCCCAGGTGCCCACGGCCGAGTCGAAGATCGAGGAGATGGTCACCATCACCTCGTTGCCCTCGGGCACCAGGCCCTGCGGGTGCAGCACGGCGGCGCCGAGGATAAAGAACGCGGCGGTGGAGGCGGTGTAGATGACCCACGAGACCCACGCGTCGACCTTCATCACGGAGATCCAGCCCTTGGCGCGGGAGACCCAGCCCTCGGAGCCGTCGTCGGGGCCGGTCCAGGCGGCGTAGCCCTTCTCGACGACCCAGTAGGTGTAGGCGGTGGTCTCGCCCGCGCCGACGCCGGTCATGCCGAACATCGCGATCGCGACGCCGATGGCGCCTGCCGCGAGCTGGAACCGCATGCCGCCGGCGAGGTCGCCGGCGCTCCACGCGAACTCGGTGCCCTGCAGGAGGAACACCATCACGATCGCGAAGAGCGTCACCAGCAGCACCAGCACGGTGGAGATCCGCTCGACCACGGCGTAGCGGTTCAGCGAGTGGATGGCGATCGCGACGATCACCAGCAGCGCGACCCAGACGCCGATGGACAGCAGCGAGTAGGGCTCGCCGCCGATCGGCATCAGGCTCGAGAAGGCGAAGGCGGAGGCGCTGATCACGCCGGCCTGCCCGATGAAGAACTGCAGGATCATCAGCAGCTGCAGCCAGGAGATCCAGCCGCGCTTCCCGAGCCGCGGGGGCACGTCGTCGTAGCCGTCGACCGCGGTGCGGCCGGTGGAGATGGACCAGCGGGCCAGCTCGATCTGGACCCACACCTTCAGGAAGGTGGAGACCAGCACGAGCCACAGCAGCATGAAGCCGACGGTCGCGCCGAGGGCCGTCGCCGTCAGCAGTTCGCCGGAGCCGACGACGGCGGCGGAGGTGATCATGCCGGGGCCGAGGAATTTCAGCCGGCCGCGCAGGGTGGTGGGCGGATCGGCGATCTGGGAGCCGTCGACCACGTAGGGGTCCACGCCCTTGGCGAGCACGGTGCGGGTGGGGAGGTCGGGGCTCGGCTGCGGCGAGGCGGGGGATCCGCTCGGCGTCGAGCTGGGGGACGTCGTCATCGACGGGTTCTCCTTCATACGGTCTGGGCGCGAGGAGCGGGGGAGCCGCGTCGCGCCGGATGCCGGACAACCTATCAGATAGGTGGATAGGTGGGGGTGGAGTGTCGCTCACGAGCGCGCTCGTGGGAGGATTCCGGACATGACCGCACTCGAGAACGCTCAGCTCGCCCAGCTCATCGACCACACCCTGCTCAAGCCCGAGGCCGCCCGCGCCGACGTCGACGCGCTCGCCCGCGAGGCCGAGGCCCTCGGCACCTGGTCGATCTGCGTCTCGCCCTCGATGCTCCCGGTCGAGACCTCCGTGAAGGTCGCGACCGTCTGCGGCTTCCCCTCCGGCCAGCACAGCGCCGAGGTGAAGGCCTTCGAGGCGCGCGAGTCCGTGGACAAGGGCGCCGACGAGATCGACATGGTGATCAACGTCGGCCTCGCCCGCGCCGGCAGGTTCGACCAGGTCGAGCACGAGATCCGCGCGGTCCGCGACGTCGCGAAGGCGCCGGTGCTGCTCAAGGTCATCATCGAGTCCGCCGCCCTGGACGACGAGCAGATCGTCGCCGTGTGCCAGGCCGCCGAGCGCGCCGGCGCCGACTTCGTGAAGACCTCCACCGGCTTCCACCCCGCCGGCGGCGCCTCCGAGCACGCCGTGACGCTCATGCGCGAGACCGTCGGCGACCGCCTCGGCGTCAAGGCCTCCGGCGGGATCCGCACCCGCGAGGCCGCCGAGGCCATGGTCGCCGCAGGCGCGAGCCGGCTGGGCCTGTCCTCCTCCAAGGCCATCCTCGAGGGCGGCACCGGCAGCGGGTACTGAGCAGGGCACGGGTCGGTCCGCGCGCGAACGCCGCGCGTCCGGTCCGGTCGCAGGAGCTGCGCGTCGAGGGGGCGCGGGCAGGGTGTACGAGGGGGATCGTGATGACCGACGACCGACGACTGTCCGACGCGCAGGGGAGGGGCCGACAGCGTCTCCTCGCCGCCGCGCTGACCGGGATGCTCGTGCTCGCCCAGCTCCTGCTGGGCGCCGCGAATCCGGCCGGAGCCTGCGCCTGCGGTGCGTTCATCGACCCCGCCGATGAGCGCACCGGCGCGAACGTGCTCCGCGAGACGGCGATCCTGTCCCTGCACGAGGGCACCGAGACGATCGTCATGGGCCTCGCGCTGGACGGCACCCGCACCGGCGCGACGCTGCTGATGCCCACTCCGTCGGTGCCGGAGGTGAGCACCGCCTCCTCCGGCACGCTGCGCGAGATGCAGGCCGCGACCGCTCCGCGCGAGGTGGTCGAGTACGACCTGTGGGGCGATGCTCCCTTCCTCTCCGGTGACGGCGCATCGGGAGGTGCCGCCCCGACGGAAGGCACGAGCGTCACCGTGCACGAGCAGTCCCGGGTGGGCGATTACGAGGTCGCCGTGCTCGAGGGAGGGGCCGACGGGGTCCGCACCTGGCTCGCCGCGAACGGCTACGAGCTCGCACCGTCGGTCTCCGCGTTGCTGGACCCCTACGTCGCGGACGGATGGGTCTTCACCGCGGTGCGCTATGCCGCCGACGCCGAGCTCAACGGCGACGTGGAGCCGCTCCGCATCGACTTCGCGAGCGACGAGCTCGTCTACCCGATGCGCCTCTCCCAGGCGGCGACGCAGGACCAGCACCTGTCGCTGTTCGTGATCTCCGACCAGCCGGTGCGACGCACCGACGCGTCGGCCGCCGGACAGCAGGTCCAGCGGCCGTGGATCGCCGACCCCACGAGGGAGGGCTGGACCTGGAGCGACGAGACGCTGCGGGAGCTGACCGGCACCGCCGACGCCGAGGCCGGGGACAGTCCCGCTGAGCACGACCGCCGCCGCATCGTCACCGAGTTCTCGATCTCCGGCGAACCCGAGACCTTCACGGAGGACCTCGTCTTCGGCCCGGACCCGGAGGCGGAGCATGCCGTGCCCACGGAGACCGTCACCGAGACCGTCACGGTCGCGGGCATCCCCGTCGGCTGGCTGCTGGTGGCGGCGGCCGTGGTGACCGTGCTCGCGCTCGGCACCGCCGCGGTCTCCCTGGGCATCGCCCGGAGGGCCCGTCGGGTGCGGGGCTGAGCGGGGACGGCGGATCCCGCGGCGCCGGCGCCTCCGGAAGCGCACGGGAGGGCGGCGGCGCCGGTCGAGCGGCCGGTCTGCGCGGGGGGTCGGCTCCCGAGCGCGTCCCGCTCAGGCCCCGGTGAGGGCCGCGCGCATGTCCGTCGTGATCTGCTCCAGGTGCTCGCGCGCCGCCGCCCGCACCGCGCCGAGCGCGGCCTCGTCGGCCCCCACGGGGACCTCCTCGCGCACCTCGATGTAGCACTTGAGCTTGGGCTCCGTGCCGGAGGGGCGAACGATCACGCGGGCGTCGTCGGCGGTGACGAGCAGCACCCCGTCGGTCGCCGGCAGGCCGGTGGTCTCCGCCGAGCCCTCGGCGAGGTCCTGCACCGTCGTGACCTCGGCGCCCGCGAGGGCGGCGGGCGGCTCGGCGCGCAGCCGCGCCATCATCACGTCCCGCTCGGACAGCTCCGTGACCCGCAGCGAGAGCTGCGAGGTGGCGAACAGGCCGTGCTCCCGGGCGAGCTCGTCCAGGCGTCCGACGAGCGTGGTTCCCTCGGCGCGGGCCAGCGCCGCCATCTCGGCGACCATCAGCGCGGCGGAGAGGCCGTCCTTGTCGCGCACCACCTGGGGCAGCACGCAGTAGCCGATCGCCTCCTCGTAGCCGAAGGCGATCCCCGGGGCGCGCGCGATCCACTTGAAGCCCGTCAGCGTCGTCGCGGCCTCGAGACCCGCCGCCTGCGCGATCCGGCCCAGCCAGCGGCTGGAGACGACGGAGTTCGCGATCGTGCCCGCATAGCCGTGGCGGCGGATCAGGTGGTCGCCCAGCAGCACGCCGAGCTCGTCGCCCGTGAGCATCCGCCAGTCGCCGAGGTGCGGGTCGAGCACCGCGGCGGCGCAGCGGTCCGCATCGGGGTCGTTGGCGATGACGACGTCGGCCTCGAGTGTGCGGGCGAGCTCGAGGGCGAGGTCGATCGCGCCGGGCTCCTCCGGGTTCGGGAAGGCGACGGTGGGGAAGTCGGGATCCGGATCGGCCTGCTTCGCGACCGGGTGCACCTCGGCGAAGCCGGTGCGGTGCAGGGCCGCGAGCGCCGTCTCGGTGCCCACACCGTGCATCGCGGTGTGCACGATCCGCACCTGCCGCGGCCCCTCCGGGTCCGGCAGCGCGCAGATCGCGGCGAGATAGTCCTCGCGCAGCTGCTCGCCGAGCACCGCCCAGCCCTCGGCGCGGGGGATCTCCCGCACGGGGCCGACGGCGGCGATGCGGGCGGCGATCTGCGCGTCCGAGGGCGGCACGATCTGCACGCCCTGCCCGTCGGGGGCGGAGGCGCGGCCGCCGAGGTAGACCTTGTAGCCGTTGTCCGCCGGCGGGTTGTGGGAGGCGGTGACCACGATCCCCGCGTCGGCGCCGAGGTGGCGGACGGCGAAGGCGATCAGCGGGGTCGGGCCGTGCCGCTCCAGCAGATGCACGCGGCAGCCGGCCGCCGTCATGATCTCGGCGGAGGCGCGGGCGAAGTCCTCGGAGCGGTGCCGGGCGTCGAAGCCGATCACCACCAGCGGCTGCTCGAGGCCGAGGTCGCCGGTGAGATGGTCGGCCAGGCCGCGCGCGGCGCGGGAGACCACGGCGAGGTTCATGCGGTGAGGTCCCGGGGCCATGCGGCCGCGCAGCCCGGCCGTGCCGAACTCCAGGTCGCCGGAGAAGGCGTCGCGGATCTCCTCGGCGGCCGCGGCATCGCCGGCATCCGCCTGCTCCAGGAGGTTCTCGAGCGCCGCCCGGGTGACGGGATCGGGGTCGTCGGCGATCCAGGCGGCGACCCGGGCACGCAGCTCGGCGTCCGGGCCGGGGGCGTCGCCGGCCGGACCGGCGGCGCCTGCCTCGCCGGCGGTCGTCACGTCGTCGGCGTCGCCGGGGGCAGGAGCGGGCTCGGGGCTCATGCCGCGCCGCCGTCGGCGCCGGCCGGGGCGCCCGCGCCGTCGGCCGCTCCCGCGGTGATCCGGCGCACCGTCTCGGCGAGCAGGCGCGAGATGCGCGGACCGGCCTCCCGGCCCGCCTCGAGCACCTCCTCGTGGCTGAGCGCCTCCCCGGAGATGCCCGCGGCGAGGTTCGTCACCAGCGAGATGCCCAGCACGTCCAGGCCGGCCTCGCGGGCGGCGATCGCTTCGAGCGCGGTGGACATCCCGACCAGGTGCGCGCCGATGGTCCTCGCCATCTGCACCTCGGCCGGGGTCTCGTAGGTGGGGCCGGAGAACTGCATGTACACGCCCTCGTCGAGGGAGGGGTCGACCTCCTTCGCGATCGCGCGCAGCGCCGGGGTGTACAGATCGGTGAGGTCCACGAAGTTCGCGCCCACCAGCGGGGTCGCGCCGGTGAAGTTGATCTGGTCGCGGATCAGCACCGGCGTGCCCGGACGCCAGGACGGGTCGATGCCGCCGCAGCCGTTGGTCAGCACCATCGTGCGCGCGCCCGTCGCGGCGGCGGTGCGCACGCCGTGCACGACCGCGTCCACGCCCGCGCCTTCGTAGAAGTGGGTGCGGGCCCCGAGCACGAGCGCCCGCGCGCCGGTGCCCTCCACGCGGATCGAGCGCAGCGTGCCGACATGGCCGGCGACGGCCGGCGGGCGGAAGCCGGGGATGGAGGTCGCGTCGGCCTGCCAGACGGTCTCGCCGAGGAGGTCCGCGGCCCCGGCCCAGCCCGAGCCGAGCACCAGCGCGAGGTCGTGGGCGGGGACGGAGCTGGCCTCGGCGATCGCGGCGGCGGCGTCGCGGGCGAGCTGGTACGGATCGGTGCTCGATGCAGTCATGGACCGAAGGTAGCGCAGGGAGCGGGCGGTGCGAAGCCCGCTCGGGCGGCCTCCCGGAAACCGCCCCCGACGTCACAGGTCCTTGGGATGATGGCGGCGTGGACGATCCCAGCACCGCCATCCCCGCCGACCCCCGCCGTGTGCCCCGCTGCGCCGACGACGTGCAGGTGGTGATCATCGGCGGAGGGCCCGGCGGCTACGAGGCCGCGCTCACGGCGGCCCGCCAGGGTGCGCGCACCACCCTGGTCGCGGACCGCGGCGTGGGCGGCGCGGCGGTGCTCACCGACGTGGTGCCGTCCAAGACCCTCATCGCGACCGCCGAGGTGCTCGACCTCGTCGCCGGCTCCCGGGAGCTCGGGATCCGGGACGCCGACGACGGCGCCGCCCCCACCGCCGAGACCCTCGACGTCGACCTCGACGCGGTCAACACGCGCGTGCGCCGACTCGCCGACGCCCAGTCCGCCGACATCCGCCAGAGCCTCGCCGCGGCCGGGGTCGAGGTGCTCGACGGGCGCGGCCGCCTCGACGGCCCCGACCGGGTCGAGGTGAGCGGCACGGACGGGGAGACCCGTGTGCTCGAGGCCGACGTGATCCTCCTGGCCGTCGGCGCCCGCCCCCGGGAGCTCGAGACCGCGCCCTTCGACGGCGAGCGGATCCTGAACTGGACCCAGCTGTACTCGCTGCAGGAGCTGCCCGAGCACCTGATCGTGGTCGGCTCGGGCGTGACCGGCGCCGAGTTCGCCAGCGCCTACCGCGCCCTCGGCAGCGAGGTCACCCTCGTCTCCTCGCGCGAGAAGGTGCTGCCGGGCACCGACGCCGACGCCGCCGACGTGCTCGAGGACGCCTTCGCGCGCCGCGGCGTCACCGTGCGCTCCCGCTCCCGGGCCGCCGGGGCGCGGCGCACGGCCGACGGGGTCGTCGTCACCCTCACCTCGGGAGAGGAGATCGAGGGCAGCCACGCGCTGATGGCCCTGGGCGGGGTCCCCTGGACCTCGGATCTGGGACTGTTCACCGCGGGGGTGCGGGTGCGCGAGAGCGGCCACATCGAGACCGACCGGGTCTC
>DHCFD07801__coassemble_1410_pt1 | contig 16223 bp, 14 predicted proteins | sample DHCFD07801__metabat2_low_PE_007 | metagenome-assembled genome bin DHCFD07801 | reverse complement strand
GGATCGGTCGGCCGGACGGGCAGTTGTTCGACCTCAGGTACCACTTTCCTGGTACCTCTCGTCGAAGAACCCCACGGGGCGGCCCGGCTCGCACCGTCGCGGGTCCGCCCGGGCAGTTGTTCGACCTCAGGTACCGCTTTGCTGGTACTTCACGTCGATCAACCTCACGGGACGGCCCCGCCGGCCGCGGCGCAGGGCAGGACGGCCAGTTGTTCGACGTCGGGTACCACTTTCCTGGTACCTCACGTCGATCAACTCGGTCGGTCGCCTGTCCTGGCAACTCGGTCGGTCGCCTATCCCGGCAACCCCGTCGGGCCCGTGCCGGCGCCGGGGCGTCTAGCGCTTCGCGCCTCCCTTGGGCCCCTTGGACTCGCCCTTCGCGCCGCCCGAGCCGCCGCCGGCGCCGCGGACGTGCTCGGCCGCGCAGCGCCCGGCGAGGGCCGCGTACTGGAAGGAGGCGTAGTCCTCGGCGAGGGTCCGTCCCATCGTGGTCATCCGCACGGGCATCTCCTCGAGCGCATCGCGCAGCCCCTTGGCATCGACCTCGGTGAGGTGGTGCAGCACGCCGCGCTTCTTCGCCGGCTTCAGGATCGTGCTCTTGACCTGTTTACGCACTGACTCATGAAAAGAGTTGTATCGGGAGTCGGTGCGGGGCAGCACCGGCAGGTGCACCGGGGCGAGCAGCGCCCGCCCGTACGCGGTGGAGGAGTGGTGGGACAGGCCGCGGTGCCGCTCCCGCTCGTCGGCCTCCGAGACCCGCAGGGTCGCGATCGGCACGCCGCCGAGGACCGAGGTCGCGTGGAGCGACTCCGCCGTCTGGATGCCGGAGAAGCCCCAGCCGGTGCCGGTGCCGAGATTGCCCGGGCCCTGGATCACGATCGCGACGTCCGCGCCGACCACGTGCCGGGCACCCAGCAGCGCCGAGTGGACCGTGACCGCCTCGAGGTCGCCGCCGAAGGACTGCCCGGCGCTGATCACGGCGGTGAGCAGGTTCGCCTCGCGCAGCCGGGCCGCGCTCTTCGAATAGACGGCGGGCAGCGCCGCGGCATCGGTGTGCACGTAGGCGATCCGGGCCGAGCGGCGCCGCGCCCGGATCCCGGCGACGATCGCAGGGAGGGAGGAGTGCAGGTCCGCGACCACCACGGGCATCCCGTCGATGCCGGTGGCCGCCCGGACCGTCTCGTAGTGCTCGCTGTCCGGGTCGTCGAGCGCGTCGACCATGGTCTGCATCGGCGTGTAGCGGGCCTTGACCATGTGGCCTCGCACCTCGGCGGCCTCGGGGAGTACCTCGGTGCGGGCCACGACCATGGCGTCGCCGCCGGTGCCGAGCTCGCGCCGCACGGCGTTGGTGTTCAGCAGCACCTGCTCGCCGGCGCGCGGACGCCCGGTGAGCTCCTCGTAGGCGATCGCGCTGAGCGTCCCCTCCCCGTCGTCCAGATCGATCTCGAGTCGGTCCACTCCGGGCCAGGAGCTGGTCACGGCACTCACGGTGCCCCGTTCCCATCGCAGCATGGCCCCAGCCTAGAGGCGCGCGGCGGAAGCTCCGCATCCCCGTGATCCCGTCCGGCTAGTCTGGGCGGGTGGCTTCGAAGAACGTGGAGAGACTGCTCAACGTCATCATGACGATCGGCTCGCGACGGCGGATCGACCGCGCGAAGCTCTTCTCCGTCATCCCCGACTACGCCGAGGCGACGTCCGAGCAGGCCGCGGAGCGGATGTTCGAGCGCGACAAGGCCGCGATCCTCGAGCTCGGGCTCCCGCTCGTCGCCGAGCGGGACGTGCTCGACGAGAACACCGTGCACTACCGGATCGACGCCTCGCCCTCCACGGCGGTGCTCGATCTCACGACCGAGGAGTACACGGTGCTGCTCGCCGCGAGCCGCGCCTGGGACGATGCGACCGCCGGGGGAGCGGCCCGGCGCGTGCGCGCGAAGCTGCTCAGCCTCGGCCACGACGCGGACCCCGACCTGCTGCGGCGCACACCGCGCGGCGCCGTCGAGTCCCTGCCCGTGCTCTCCCCGCTGCTGGACGCCGTGGTGACCGGGCGCTCGGTGCGCTTCACCTATCGCGGCACGCACGGCGCCCCCGCTCAGCGCCATGTCGAACCGTGGGTCGTCGGCGTCCACGACGGGCACTGGTACGTCTACGGCCATGACCGCGACCGCGACGCGCCCCGCGTGTTCCGCGCCTCGAGGATCGAGTCCTTCCCCGCCGAGGGCCCCGCCGCGAAGGCGCCCCGCCCCGACGACCTCGACCTCGCCGACGTTCTCGAGCAGATGCTCGACAGCGACGACCGGGCCTCCGCGCTGCTGCGGGCCGCCCCCTACAAGGCGCTCGCCCTGCGCGACCGCGCCGTCGCCCCGCTCGAGGTCGAGCAGCTGCGCCTTCCCGAGCTGCCCCGCCCGGCGACCCGCCGCCTGGTCCTCGCCGACGTGCGCTGGGTCGAGCTGCTCGAGCCCGCCGCCTGGCGCGCCGAGATCGCCGAGGTGCTGGAGGCGGTCGCCGCGCGGCACGAGGGCCCTGCCGCGCTCGACGCCCTCGAGGCCGCCGCGCCGCGCCCCACCCCGCGGATCCGGGTGAGCCCGCAGAGCGGCGACCACCTCTCGCGCCTGATCTCCGCCGCGTCCTTCGTCATGAGCCGCGGCGAGGCGGACCTCGCCGAGCTCGCCGAGGCGCTCGGCGTCAGCGAGACGCAGCTGGTCGACGACCTGCAGGTGCTCTTCGTCTGCGGCGACATGGGCGCCGGCTGGGAGGACCTCATCGAGGCGGAGTGGGAGCACGGCACCGTGCGGGTGCGCAATGCGGAGCCGCTGCGCCGCGCCCTCAGCCTCAGCGCCGTCGAGATCACGGCGCTGCTGGCCGGGCTCGCCGCCCTCGAGCCCGCCGCGGGCGAGGCGGAGCAGGTCGTCGACTCCGCCCGGGCGAAGCTGCTGGCTGCGATGTCCGGTGAGGCGCCGGCCGAGGGTGCCCCCGCCCCGCCCGTCCCGCGCCGCGAGGAGATCGCCGAGGCGATCTCGGCCGACGAGCGGGCCGCCCGCACCGCCGACCGCGCCGAGACGGTGCTCGCCGCGGTGGGCACGGCGCTGCGCGCCGAGCAGGGCTCCGACGAGGCGACGCTGACCATCCGCTACTCCTCGACGGACCGCTCGGGCACGAGCGTGCGCCGGATCCGTCCCGAGCGGATCGAGTCCGACGGGGCGCGCTCCTATCTCGTGGCCGACTGCGAGCTCGCCGGCGGCCGCCGCCGCTTCCGCCTGGACCGGATCGTGGAGATCCTGCCGGCCGGGACCCCGATGAGCAGGCCCGCTCCCGGGGTCGACGCCGACCTCTCCGGCCGTGTCGAGGGCGAGGTGTGGCTGCGCCTGGAGCCTGCCGGGCACTGGATCGCCGAGTCCTTCGCCGCCACCCAGCTGCGCGACGGCGGGGGCGGCCCCGGCGAGGACGGCACGGACGGCGCCGGCGCCGGTGGTGGCGCGACCTACGCCCGACTCGAGGGCCCGGTGCGGGCACCGCTCGTGGACGCGGTGCTGGAATCCGCCGGCGCCGCCGAGGTGCTGTCCCCTGCCGCGCTCAGAGACACGATCGTGACTGTGGCGCGCGCGGGCGCTGCACGTCACACCCCTCGCTAGGCGCTACCCTGGGACGACCCGCCGTGCGGTGGGCCGAGCCGTCGCCGTGGCGGCCCGTCCGGCGCCCAGTCCGCTGTGGGATGATGGGCGCGCCTGCGCTGAGTCATGGCGCTGTTGAAAGGGACTTCCATGAACTTCTTCCGCAACCCCTGGGCGATCGTGCTGCTGATCGTGCTCGTGATCCTGCTGTTCGGGGCCAACAAGCTTCCGGGACTCGCGCGCAACATGGGCAAGTCCATGCGCATCTTCAAGAGCGAGGTCGAGGAGATGCGCGGCGACGACAAGCGCGGGGACGACGAGGCCGAGGACGAGCGTCCCGCCCGCTCCGACCGTGCACGTGACGACCGCGCTCGCGACGACCGCGAGTACGACCCCCGCGACCGTGAGATCCGCGAGGACCGCGACCGCGAGACCGTCCGCGCCCCGCGCGAGGACGACGAGCCCTACCGCCGCGACTGAGCTCCGCGCCGGGACGGGGCAGGGCCGTGTGCCCGTCCCGTTCTGCCGGGCTGGGAGGAAACTGATCCGTGGCGAGTGATACCCAGGGACGCGACCAGGCGCAGGGCGCGCCCGCGACGAAGAGGGGACGCGATCCCGAGGGACGCATGTCCCTCGGCGAGCACCTCACCGAGCTGCGCAACCGGCTGGTCATCAGCGCCATCACGGTGCTGGTGTTCTCGGTCGTGGGCTGGTTCCTGTTCGACTGGGTCTTCGAGGCGCTCAAGCGCCCCTTCACACTCGCCGCAGAACAGGGCTTGCAGGCCGACCTCAACTTCCGGGGGGTCGGCACCGGCCTGAACGTCAAGCTGCAGATGTCCGCCTATGTGGGCCTGCTGCTCTCGTCGCCGATGATCATGCTGCAGATCTGGCTCTTCGTGATGCCGGGCCTGCACAAGAACGAGCGGCGCTACGCGATCGGCTTCTTCGGCTCCGCGATCCCGCTGTTCTTCGTCGGCTGTCTCGCCGGGTACTGGGCCGTGAACCAGCTCGTGCCCGTGCTGCTGAGCTTCACGCCGCAGGCCGATGGCGTCGAGCAGCTGATCAGCTACGACGAGTACCTCTCGCTCCTGGTCAAGACCATGCTCGCCTTCGGCGTCGCCTTCGTGGTGCCGGTGGTAATGGTGCTGCTGAACTTCATGGGCCTGGTCAGCGGCCGCGCGATGCTCAAGGCCTGGCGCTGGATCATCTTCCTGAGCTTCGCCTTCACCGCGGTCATGGTGCCCACGCCCGAGCCGATCACCCTCATCGCGATGTCCGCCGCGATCGCCAGCCTCTTCTTCGGAGCGATCGTCATCTCGATGCTCCACGACCGCCGCCGGGCGAAGCGCAGCGGCGACGAGGACCTCGACGACGACGAGGCCAGCCGCATCGACGACGAGGTCGAGAAGATCGACGGCCCCTCCCGGCTCGACGAGCCCGACGAGGGCGGCCGGTGAGCAGACTCCGCGTCGGCCTGCTCGCGAACCCCACCGCCGCCCAGGGCACCGCCCATCGCGTGGGCCGGCAGGTGGGGCATCTGCTCCATCTCGCGGGCATCTCGGTCGTCGACCTGTCCGGTCCCAGCGCGCACGTCGCCCGGGCCCGGGCGGAGGAGGTCCGCGACTCGCTGACGGCACTCGTGGTGGTGGGCGGGGACGGCACCGTCTCGCTCGGCGCCGAGATCGTCGCGGGCACCCCCGTACGGCTCGGGATCGTGCCCGCCGGGAGCGGCAACGACTTCGCCCGCGCCCTGGGGCTCAGCGTCAACGATCCCGAGGAGTCCACCCGCGCGCTGCTGCACGCGCTGTCCCGCCCGGTCGTCACCATCGACGCGATCGAGGTGACCTCCGCGGGGGAGAACGCGCTGCCCCACCGCTCCCTCGCGCTCGGCAACGTCAACCTCGGCTTCGACGCGATCGTCAACGCGCGGGCCAACAGCTCCCGGGCCTCCCACACCGTGCGCTACACCACCGCCGTGCTGCGAGAGCTGCCCACCTTCACCCCGCTGCCGTACTGGCTCGAGATCGACGGCGGCGAGCGGTTCGAGATCGACGCGCCGCTGCTGTCCCTGTGCAGCTCCGGGGTCTACGGTGGCGGGATGCAGATGGTCCCGAACGCCCGCATCGACGACGGACAGCTCGAGCTGCTGAGCGTCGAGGGACGGGGGAGGCGCGATCTCCTGCGCTTCTTCCCCCGCGTCTTCAAGGGCACCCACACCCAGCTCGAGGGCGTGCGGATCCGCCCGGTGCGCGAGGTGACCGTGGGACTGCGCCATGGCCGCTCGCTGCGCGCCTACGCCGACGGGGAGGCCCGCTCCCTGCTGCCCCTGACCGCGCGTGTGCTGCCCGGCGCCGTGCGCCTGCTCGCCGATCTCTCGGCGCTGCGCGGCGAGAGGGCGGTCGACGGGGGAGCGCGGTGACCTCTCCTTCCGAGAAGTACGCCGCCTGGGCCGAGGAGAAGCGGCGGGAGAACTCCGAGCTCACCGCCTTCACCGCCCGCTACGACTTCGCGCTGGACGACTTCCAGCTCGCCGGCGGCCGCGCCCTCGAGGACGGCCGCTCCGTGCTGGTGGCCGCCCCGACCGGCGCCGGCAAGACCGTCGTCGGCGAGTTCGCGGTGCATCTCGCGCTCGCGCAGGGCCGGAAGGTCTTCTACACCGCGCCGATCAAGGCGCTGTCGAACCAGAAGTTCGGCGAGCTGGCGGACTGGCTGGGCGCGGAGCGCGTCGGCCTGCTGACGGGCGACACCTCGATCCGCCCCACCGCGGAGGTGGTCGTGATGACCACCGAGGTGCTGCGCAACATGCTGTACGCGGACTCCGACCTGCTGGACGGGCTGGGCTTCGTGGTGATGGACGAGGTGCACTACCTCGCCGATCGCCTGCGCGGGCCCGTGTGGGAAGAGGTCATCATCCACCTGGACCGCTCCGTCCAGCTGGTCGCGCTCTCGGCGACGGTCTCGAACGCCGAGGAGTTCGGGGCCTGGCTCCAGGAGGTGCGGGGCGAGACCTCGATCATCGTCTCCGAGACGCGGCCGGTGCCGCTGTGGCAGCACGTGATCGTCGGCGAGGAGCTGCTGGACCTCTTCGTCGACGCCGACGGGGAGGCCGTCGTCTCCCACGGCCCCGGCGCCCGCAGCGATCGGCAGGTCAACCCAGAGATCGAGCGGATCAGCTCCTTCTCCCTGCCGGTGGACGAGCGCAGCGGAGGACAGCGCGGCCGCGGCTATCGCGGCCGGAAGGGCACCCGCGGCCGCCACCGCCCCCGCGGCGCCGGACGCCACGGTTCGCCGCGCGGCGAGCGGGGCGGGGACCGGCGCGGCGAGCACGAGGGCCCGCGCCACCACGGTCCGGGCTCGGGACGTGACGGCTCGCGGCACGACGGCGGTCGACAGGGCGGCTCTCGCGGCGGAGCCGGTGGCCGTCCGATGCGCCGCCCCGAGGTGGTCGAGCTGCTCGACGACGCCGCGCTGCTGCCCGCGATCATGTTCATCTTCTCCCGCGCCGGCTGCGAGGGCGCCGTCCAGCAGTGCGCCCGGGCCCGGCTGCGCCTGACCGACGACCACGAGCGCGGCGAGATCCGCGCCGTCCTCGACGAGCGCCTGGCCGAGATCGGCGTCGAGGACGAGGAGGTGCTGGGCCTGCACGCCTTCCGCCGCGCCGTCCTGGACGGCTACGCCGCCCACCACGCCGGGATGCTGCCGCTGCTGAAGACCGTCGTCGAGGAGCTCTTCGCCCGCGGGCTGCTCAAGGTCGTCTTCGCCACCGAGACCCTCGCCCTCGGCATCAACATGCCTGCCCGCTCCGTGGTGCTCGAGAAGCTCGTGAAGTTCAACGGCGTCGAGCACGCCGACCTCACACCGGGGGAGTACACCCAGCTCACGGGACGTGCCGGACGGCGCGGCATCGACACCGAGGGACATGCCGTGATCGTCGGCGGGCCGCGCTTCGACGCCCCGGCCGCCGCCTCCCTCGCCTCGCGCCGCACCTACCCGCTGCGCTCCGCCTTCCGGCCCACCCCGAACATGGCGGTGAACCTGCTGGACCGCTTCGACCTCTCCCGCGCCCGCGAGACCCTCGAGACCAGCTTCGCCCAGTTCCAGGCGGACCGCTCCGTGGTGGGGCTCGCCCGGCGCGCCCGCGAGCTCGAGGACACCGTCGAGGACTACCGCGCGGCGGTCACCTGCGAGCGCGGCGACCTGCTCGAGTACGCCGGGATCCAGGAGGCGATCAGCGCGCGGGAGAAGGAGCTCTCCCAGGCCCGGGCCGCCGCGGACCGCGACCGCACCCGCAGCGTCCTCGGCGACCTGCGCCGCGGCGAGATCATCGCACTGCCCGGCGGGAAGCGCCGCGGCTACGCCGTCGTGCTCGACGTGGACCGGCACGTCCTCGGCGGTCCCCAGGTGGACCTGCTGGACACCGAGGGACGCCGCCGCAGCCTCCGCCCCGGGGACGTGCCCTCCCCACCCGCGGTCATCGACACCCTGCGCCTGCCGCGCCAGGAGGCGCTCGGCAGCGGCAAGGTGCGCAAGGACACCGCCTCCGCGCTCCGCCAGCGCCTGGCCGGCCAGGACGACGACGCCCGCCGCGAGGTGCGCCGGCGCGCCGGCCGCACCCCCTCCACCGCCGCCCAGGACCCCCGCCTCCAGGAGCTGCGCGCACAGCTGGCCGAGCACCCCTGCGCCGCCTGCCCCGACCTCGAGTCGCATCTGCGCTGGGTGGGCCGGTGGCGGAAGTCCCGCGGCGAGCTCGAGGGCGTCCAGCGCCGCATCAGCGGACGCACCAGCTCGCTGGCCCGCCGCTTCGACCGCCTCACCGACCTGCTGCTCGAGCTCGGGTATCTCGAGCACGCGGGCGAGGACGGGGAGGAGCTCGTGCCCACGGCGAGCGGGATGCGGCTGCGACGCCTGTTCAGCGACCGGGACCTGCTGATCGCCGAATGCCTCGAGCACGGCGCCTGGGACGGTCTGGACGCGGCGGGGCTCGCCGCCGTGGTCTCCGCCGCCGTCCACGAGACCCGCCGCGACGACCGTGCGCCGGAGCTGATCCCCGATCCCGCCGTCGGCGCGGCGCTCGAGGCCTCGAGCAGGATCGCCGCCGAGCTGCAGTCCGCCGAGGCGCGGCACGGCATCGACCCCACCCTCCCGCCGGATCCCGCGATCGCGGCGATCGTGCACCGCTGGGCGCGCGGCGCGCACCTGGCCGCCGCGCTCGAGGGCAACGACCTCCCGCCGGGCGACTTCGTGCGCCACTGCCGCCAGGTGATCGACCTGCTCGACCAGCTCACCGCCGACGAGCGCCTGGGCAGGACCGCGCGCGCCGCGATCGACGGCGTGCGCCGCGGCCTGGTCGCCCAGGAGATCGGCCGATGAGCGTTCTCCCAGGGGGAGCGGGGAGGATGGGACGTGTGAGTGCCCAGAACCAGCCTGCACGGCCCCCCTCGCAGCCCACGGCGCCCGTCCTCTACACCGGCATCGTCCTGTACAGCGCGGACGACCCGGAGGCCTCCGCGATGCTGGTGGCCGACGGGCTGATCGCCTGGACCGGCCCCGAGGACAGCGCCCTCGTGCTCCACCCGGAGGCCGAGCGCGTGGATGCGACCGGCTGCCTGGTCACCCCCGGCTTCGTCGACGCCGCCGCGACCACGGACGGCACCGACCCCGACCCGGCCGGCGACGCCGCCGCGGCCGCCCACGGGATCGTCCTGCGGCTGCCCGGGCCGACGGGGACGCGCGAGGGCGTGCAGGTCATCGCCCCCGTCACCGAGGACGCCGCCTTCCTCGACCTCGTCAGCGACGGCACCCCGCTCGCCTTCGGCTCCGCGGGCCGGGACGAGGCCGCCGATCCGTGGACCTGGGTCCGCGCCGCCGCCCGCACCGCCCCCGCCGCGCAGCGCCTCAGCGACCGCGCCGCCTTCCTCGCCGCGAGCCGCGGCGGCCAGCGGGTCGCCGGGAGGCGCCATCCCGGCACGCTGCGCACCGGACTGCCCGCCACGTTCGTCCTGTGGGAGCCCTGGGACCTCACCGTCCGCTCTCTCGCCGAGCGGGTCGACACCTGGTCCACCGACCCCCGCTCCCGCACCCCGCTGCTGCCCGACCTGGACCAGGGAAGCCCGCGCGCCCTGCGCACCGTCGTCGACGGCCGCGTCGTCCACGACGAGCTCGGCGGGGACGGCGAGTGAGCACCGCCGCACGGACCGCCGCCTCGCGCGCGCGCCCGCGAGGCCGCCGTCCGCGCGAGGAGTACGAGGCGACGCCCTGGGCCGTCGCGATCGGCTGCGGGCTCCTCGGCGGGATCTGCGCGCTGCTCGCCTTCCCGCCCTACGACCTGTGGATGCTGCTGCCGGTGGGGATCGCGCTGCTGTGCGGCGGGCTGCTGGTGCGCTCGGCCTGGCTCGCCGGCCTCGTCTCCCTGCTGTGGGGGCTCGCCTTCTTCGTCCCGCTGACCGAATGGGCCAGCACCTACGCCGGCAGCGGGCCCTGGCTGGCGCTGGGCGCCTTCGAGGCGCTGTACATCGTGCTGTTCGGTCTCGCCGCCCGTGCGGTGATGGTGCGCCGCGGACTCTGCGTCTCCTCCGCACTGGTGGTCTCCGCGCTCTGGGTGGGCGTCGAGACGCTGCGGGGCAGCGCCCCGTGGGGCGGGCTGACCTGGGGTGCGAGCGGCTTCGCGCTGTCCGACTCGCCGCTGGTGCATCTCGCGCCGTGGATCGGGATGGCCGGGCTCGCCCTCGTCGTCGCCCTGCTGGCCCAGCTGCTGCTGCTCGGCGCGCTCGCCCTCCTGGGGCGCCGCCACCGCGGGCTGACCGGCTTCTCCGGCGTGTGGCCCTTCGCGATCGCCGTCGCCGCCGTGCTCGCGACCGTCGTCGTGCCCCATCCCCTCAACCGCGCCCCGGCGGATCGGCCCTCCATGACGGTCGCCGCCGTGCAGGGCTCGATGGGGGAGATCGACCCCGTCAGCTACACCATGCCGGACGACGTCTTCGACAACCACCTCACCGCCTCCCGCACCGCGGTCGACCAGGCCACGGCCGACGGCACCGACCTCGACCTGGTCGTCTGGCCCGAGGACTCCACCGGCTACGACCCCCGCCAGGACCCCTACCTCTCCTCCCTGCTGACCTCCCTTGCCCGGGACGCGACCGCCCCCGTCCTGGTCGGCACCCAGGTGCCCGTGGGGGAGTCGGAGCGGCTGAACCAGTCCGTGCTGATCACCCCGGAGGGCGAGACCCCCTACGCCTACTCCAAGCGCCACCCCGTCCCCTTCGGCGAGTACATCCCGATGCGCGACGTGTTCAGCCGGCTCTCCGACAAGGTCGACCTCGTCTCCCGGGACATGATCGCCGGCGAGGAGATCGGCACCATGGACCTCGCCGAGCTCGGCCAGAGCGAGGGCACCGCCGGGCTGCTGATCTGCTTCGAGATCGCCTACGAGGGCCTCGTGCAGGACGTGGTCGACGACGGCGCCGAGGTGATCGTCGTGCAGTCGAACAATGCGCTGTTCGGCGACTCGGACGAGGCGATCCAGCAGCTCGCGCAGGCCCGGGTGATGGCGGTGCTCTCCGGGCGCAGCGTCGTGCACGTCTCGACCGTCGGCCATTCCGCGATCTACAGCCCCGAGGGTCGCCAGATCGATTTCGTGGACCACTGGGAGCAGGGCACGATGGTCGCCGACGTGCCGCTGCGCACCGGGACCACCCCGGCCGTGGCGGCCGGGCCGTGGATCGCGATCGGGATCTCCGCCCTCGGCGTCGCCGGGCTGCTCGGGGCGCTGACCTCCGGTCGTCGCGCCCTGGCCCGGCCTGCGGCCCGTCGCTGATCCTCCGGGCCACCCCGCCGTCCCGCCCGCGCCGTCCGATCCTCCGAGGAGACCGATGACCCGCCCGTCCACCGCCCCGCTGCCGCCGACCCTCGTGGTGATCCCCACCTATGACGAGCGGGAGGCGCTGCCCGGCACCCTCGAGCGGCTGCGCCGCGCGGTGCCGGAGGCGCACGTGCTCGTGGTGGACGACTCCTCCCCGGACGGCACGGGGGAGTGGGCCGAGGAGGTCTCCCGACGCGATGCGGCCGTGCACGTGCTGCACCGCGCGGGGAAGCAGGGCCTCGGCCCGGCGTATCTCGCGGGCTTCGCCTGGGGTCTCGAGCACGGCTACGAGCAGCTCGTGGAGATGGACGCCGACGCCTCGCACCGGCCCGAGCAGCTGCCGGGCCTGCTGGAGGCCGTGCGGCGCGGCGCCGACCTCGCGATCGGGTCCCGCTGGGTGCCCGGCGGCGCCGTCCACGACTGGCCCGCCCGTCGGCGGCTCCTCTCCCGCGGCGCGAACGTGTACGTGACGGTGCTGATGGGTCTGGGGGTCGCCGACGCCACCGCGGGGTTCCGCGTCTTCCGCGCCGGGCTGCTCTCTCGCCTGATGGAGGAGGACATCGCCTCCCAGGGCTACTGCTTCCAGGTCGACATGACCCGCCGTGCACGGGACCTCGGCGCCGTGATCGCCGAGGTGCCGATCGACTTCGACGAGCGCACCGAGGGGGCCAGCAAGATGTCCTCCGACATCGTGCGCGAGGCGCTCGTGAAGGTGACCCTCTGGGGACTCGCACGTCGCGCCCAGGGCCTTCGCAAGGCCCTGCGCTAACCTGGCCGTCTCCTCGCACAGGAAGGGAACCGCCGTGACGAGCTCGCCCCACAGCACCCCGGGGGCCTCCGGGCGCCCGACCGACCCCGCCGACCGCCGCCGCTCGCGCCGCGCGAGCGCGATCCCGCTCGCGATCGTCGTCGTGGGCCTCCTCGAGCTCGCGATCCTTGTGCTGATCGGCGTGAACACGAGCCTGTGGTGGTCCGTGCTGATCGTCGTGGTGGGCTGGCTCGTCGGCGTGGCGCTGCTGGTCGCCGCCGGACAGCAGTCCTTCGTGCGCGTGCGCTCCCTGTTCCGTGCAGTGCGCGGCAGCGGCGACGTGCAGGACCACCTCTCGCGTCCCGCCTTCACGATGCTCTCGGCGCTGCTGTTCTTCTTCCCCGGACTGCTCACCGACCTCGCCGCGCTCGTGCTGCTGCTCACCCCGGTGCAGAAGCGCGCCGTCTCCGCGATGGGGCTGGGCAGCGGCTCGGAGCAGGCTCGCACCGTGCTCTACCGCCGCTCCGGCAGCGGCGTGATCGACGGCGAGATCATCGTCGAGAACCGCCGCACCGGCGGCGCCTCCGGCGGGGCCGACGGACGGCGGGAGGACGGCACCGACCCGCCGATGATCGTGCAGGACCCGCCCTCCCCGGAGTGACCCGAGCTGCGAGACCGCCCACGGGAAGAGCCCCCGCCCCGCCGTGATCGGCGGTGCGGGGGCTCTTCCCGTGTGCTGCGGGGCTCAGAGGTTGCGGCGCTGGTGGAGCTTGCCGGCGCGCAGCAGCTCGAGGCGCTGGTCGAGCAGGACCTGGAGGTCCTCCTCGCTGCGGCGCTCGAGCAGCATGTCCCAGTGGGTGCGCACGGGCTTGCCCGGCTTCTCCTCGGGCTTCTCGTGGTCACGCAGCACCGCGGTCTGGCCGCAGCGGCACTCCCACACGGCCGGGACGTCTGCCTCGACCGAGAAGGGGAGGACGATGTGGTGGCCGTTGGGGCAGTCGTAGATTGCCTCCTGGCGCGGTGCGGCGAGGACGCCCTCGTCGGTCTCCATGGAGAGGGAGCCCAGTCGGGTGCCTCGCAGGCTGCGGCTGTTCATGCGGTTCTCGCTTCCTGCCGGGGTACGGGGCCGGACGGGGTGCCGTCCGGAAGGTCTGTGGGGTGTCGTGCGCGGCGACACCCGGAGGTGTCAACGCCTGCGGGGCCGGATCTCTTCCCGGGAGCTGCACGGCCCTCGCGGGTCAGGCGTCGTCGAGGAGCTCGGAGAGCAGGTCGACGCGATTGGTGATGATACCATCCACGCCCTTGACCAGCAGATCCTGCATGGTCACAGGGTCGTCCACGGTCCACACGTGCACCTCGCAGCCCGCATGGTGCGCGGCGGCGACGGTGTCCCGGGTCACCACCGGGATCCCCTTGTAGGTCTCCGGCACCTGCAGCGCGCCGTAGGGGGCGAGCATCCGGTCGGTGACGGCGAGCGGGGCCTCGAGCGCTCGGGCGGCGAGGAAGCGGCCGATCACGCCGCGGGAGGGGCTGCGCACGGCGGTGACCCCGGTCGCGGCGCGGAGCGTGGCGACCGCACGGCGCACCACGGCGCCGTCGAAGCCGGCCAGGCAGACCCGGTCGGCGCTGCGGGTCCGGGCGATCGCGGCGACGGCGGGACCGATCGCGGAGGGGCTCTTCACGTCGATGTTCAGCGGGACGTCCGGGAAGGCGTCCAGCACGTCCTCGAGCATCGCGAGCGGCCGGTCGCCGGGCAGCCGCACGGCGCCGGCGTCCGTCGCCGAGAGCTCGTCGATGCGGCGGGGGTCGCCGGCGATGCGGGCGAGGTCCTCGTCGTGCACGGCGAGGGCCAGCCCGTCCCGGGTCGCGCGGGTGTCGGTCTCGAGCATGTCCGCGCCGGCGTCGAGGGCGGCGCGGAAAGCCTCGAGGGTGTTCTCCGGCGCCTCGAGCGCGAGGCCCCGGTGGGCGATGCGGCGCGGCCGCGGGCCGGGCAGGAAGCGCGAGGCGGGCTCTCCGGGCCGCTCAGGGCTGCTGCTGGTCGATGAGGGCATCCTCTTCCTCCTCGTCCTGGCCCCGTCGACGCGCGCGGACGGCGCGTCGGGGGCGATGGTCTGCGGTGTCCCGTGCGCCGGTCCGCGCGGCGGTCCGGGGCGACGGGGCGGCGTGCGGGTCCGCCGGGTCGATGGCGACCGCAGCGTCGGCGTCGCCCTCGCCGGGCGTGGCCCCCGCGGCGGCCTCGGCCTCCTCCGCGGCGAGGTCCTGGAACTGGCGGCGCAGGCGGAAGATCAGGGCGCCGGGGAAGAACAGCGCGAAGATCCACCACTGGAAGGCGTAGGACAGATGCGGTCCGAGGCCCGTCTCCGGTGCCGGGAGCGGCTGCGGCCGGTCCGCGGCCGGCTCCTCCTGCGCGAGCTCGCCGAAGGCGCCGATCACCACGGCGTCCGTGTCCAGGCCGAGCTGGGAGGCGATCTGGGTGGGGTTGACGGAGTGGGCCTGGCCCTCCGGCGGGACCCGGTCCAGCACCGGCTCCGCCGTCCGCAGACGGGCGGTCACCGTGAGGGTGCCCTCCGGGACGGGCGCCGGATCGGCGGGGGAGCTGGCGTCGGCGTCCTCGGGCACCCAGCCGCGCACGATCATCAGCGTGGTGCCGTCCTCGCCGCGGAAGGGGACCAGCTGCCAGAAGCCGACCTCGCCGCCGAGCTGGCGGTTGCGGACGTAGAGCACGCAGCCTGGATCGGTGCAGTAGCTGCCCTGCATCTCGACCGGGGTCCACACCTGCGCGTCCGGGAGCGGAGCAGCAGGATCGGGCATCGCCTCGGCGAGGGGGACGGCAGAGGCGTCGTAGTTCTCCTCGATGACCGCGGCGCGGTCGCGCTTGTCCTCGAAGCGGCCGTACTGCCACAGCCCGAGCGACACGCAGACGGCGGCGAGCAGCAGCACGACCACGAGGCCGAGGAGGGTGTCGCGGGAGAGCAGGATGCGGCGACGGGCGGAGCGGTCGGTCATCCGCGATCAGGTGCCGCGGCGCCCGTCCCGTGATCACCGGGCATCGCGTGCCCGGCCACGTGCAGATGGCTCGCCTGCTCGCCGAGCACGCCGGTGAGGTCCTCGATCCCGAACTGCACCAGCTGCACGAAGAGGATCACCGTCGCGGCGGTGAGCAGCAGGCCGAGGGCTGTGACCGTGATGGTCATCCCCAGGCGAAGCCGCGGCCGGTCCCTGCGGGGCTGTGCCGGCGCGAAGCCGTAGTCCTCGTCCTGGAGGTGGTTCTCGGTCCACATCCCGGGGTTGAGGACGGAGACCGGGTACTGCTCGACCCGCGCCCGGGGGCGGGCGCCGCTGGCGGGGACGTCCTCGGAGTCCTGCAGCGGCGCCCCGGCCTGCGGGGCGGATCGGTCGTCCGTCCAGAGTCTCCACCCGGCCGGCACCGGCCCCCAGGAGGGGCCGGGCCGGAAGCCCGCCGGCGGGACCCACTCGTCATGCGGGGGTTCGGGCCAGTTCGGCGGCGGGTTGAAGCGCTGTGCGGAGGTCACGCAGGGACGTCCCAGGAGTAGGTGTCCGAGTAGGTGTCGAAGTCCAGCTTGTTGCCACTGGCGCGCTTGACGTCGAACAGCATCGTCATCGTGTATTCGTCACCGGCCTTGAAGCCCTCCTCCGGCGTCCAGCTCGCCCCGGAGCCCTTGAGCCCGAAGGTCGGGGTCGCCGGCGAGACGCCGCCGCCGTAGGGGGTCATCACGGTGAACTGGTGGGGGTTCAGCCCGTCGAACGTGCCCTCGGTGACGGTGAGCTTCGCGGTGACCACCAGGTAGTCGCCTTGCTCGCCGGGCTCGACGGTGCCGCCGTACTCGCTCTCGAGCTGATCGGCAGGCTTGTACTCCATGTGCACGGCCATGGTCCCGGTGCCGTCGGTGCCCACGATCTGGACCGGCTTCGCGGAGGGGTCGATGGTGGCGAGGTCGGTCGGGGTCGGCTCGGGCTCCTCCGCCTCGTCGTCGGTGGTCTCCTCGGG
>DHCFD07801__coassemble_363_pt1 | contig 16711 bp, 26 predicted proteins | sample DHCFD07801__metabat2_low_PE_007 | metagenome-assembled genome bin DHCFD07801 | reverse complement strand
GGGGCGGGCGGGGCCGTGTGCGGTGCTGTGTGGTGGCAGTTGTGCGCTGTGCTCCGGTGTGGCGGCTCGACACCGGTGCTGAGCGCAGAAGTGCAGCGCAGCTGGGCCGTGGGAGGCTGGCTGCGGGTGGGGAAGTGGCCGCGGGCGGGGGCCGGGGGGAGAGCTCAGCGCTCGGAGCTGCTCCCGGACTGCGGATCCTGCGGCCGCTGCTCCTCCGAGGGGTTCCCCGAAGAGGGCGCCTGCGGGGACTGGCCTTCCGCGGGATCCGACGGCTCCATCGAACCTGCCTCGCCGAAGGACCGCGAGCCCTGCGGTCGAGGCGCGCCGGAGGTCTCCTCGTGCAGCGGTGCACCCGCCGGCTTGCCGAAGCTGGGCCGGCCGGCCCGACCGGGAGCGGTGGGCGTCGGGGTGCTCGGGGCGGGCTGACCGTAGTTCGGGCGCGACGGCGCCGCGGAGGAGCCCGCCGGGGAGGGGGCCGACAGGGTGGAGCCACCGGGCCGGGCCCCCGGAGCACCGGGCTGCTGCACGCCGTACCCCGGCGCGGCCTGCTGTCCCGGCGAAACCTGCTGGCCGGGCATGGTCTGCTGTCCCGGCGCGGCCTGCTGGCCGGGCATGGCCTGCTGACCCGGCGCACCGTGCTGGCCCGGGCGCGGGGCGCCGCCGACGGCCGGGCTGCGGACGGGCGCGGGGGCGGCCCCGGACTCGGCGAGGATCTGCCGCGCCTGCTCGGCGTGCTTGTGCTCGACGAGCAGCTCGTACTGCATGGGGATCGTCGCGGTCATCGAGGTGAAGTCGCGCCGCCCTCCCGTCATCGCGTAGCCGATCACCGACCACACCGTGAAGAACACGATCCCCAGCACGATGCTGGGGATGATGATCATGAGGTTGGAGGGATTCAGGAACCACAGCAGCAACCCCATGAACAGGCCCATCCACAGTCCCGAGAGCACGCCCTGGGAGATCACGCGGGGCCAGGTCTTCCGGCCGGTGACCCGCTCCATCAGCTTGAGGTCCGTGCCCACGATCAGCGTGCTCTGCACGGGGAACTGCCTGTCGGCGAGGGTGTCGACGACGGACTGGACCTCCTGGTACGTGCTGTAGACGCCGAGGGAGCGCGGGTACTCGAGGTCGTAGAGACGCGCGGTCAGCGGGGACGCGGAACGTGGCGACTGCGGGGGCTGGCTCATGGTTCCCACCGTAATCCAGCGATCCGGAAATCCGCTGGGCGACGCCCGTGCATCAGCCCCGAGGAGCGGGGTCGCGCAGGGTATATGAAACCGTGACCTCGGGGTCGTTCACGTGTCAAGGAAATCGTCGCTCCACCACGTAGTGTGTGCTCCACCACTTGTCGGCTCTGCGCGCCTGCGCGCCGCACGCCGACCTTTCAACGACGAAAGAGGTCCCCATGAGCACGTCCCCTGAGGATATGACTCCGCTCGATCGGCTCGGCGCCTCCCGCCGCCGCTTCCTGTCCCTGGCGTCGCTCGGCACCGGTGCCGTCGCGCTGAGCGCCTGCGCGACCGGGAGCGGCGGCGATGATGCGGACGCCGACGGCGGCGGTGCGGTCGCCGAGGGCGGGGGCGACGTCAGCGATGACAACCCCTTCGGTGTCGCGGAGGACTCGTCGGTCGATGTCGTCATCTTCAACGGCGGCTACGGCGACCAGTACGCCATCGACGCGGGGGAGAAGTTCGAGGAGCTCTTCCCCTCCGTCACGGTCGACGTCAGCTCCACGGTGAACATCCAGCCCGACCTGCAGCCGCGCTTCATCGGCGGCGATCCGCCGGACCTGTTCGACAACTCCGGTGCGCAGTCGATGAACGCGAGCGCCCTCATCTCCGAGGGCAGCCTTTCGGAGCTCCAGCCGCTGGTCGACGCTCCGTCCCTCGACGGCGGGACCATCGGCGACTCGCTGCTGCCCGGGGTGCTGACCCCGGGCACCTACTCCGGGAAGCTGTACGCGCTGAACTACATGTACACGGTCTTCGCGCTGTGGTATTCGGCGACGCAGTTCGAGGAGAAGGGCTGGGAGGTCCCCGCCACCTGGGACGACGTGATGGCCATCGGCGAAGAGGCCAAGAGCGATGATCTCGCGCTGTTCGCCTGGGGCGGCCAGAACGCCGCGGACTACTTCCACGAGCTCGCCCTGTCGATGGCGATCAAGGAGGGCGGCCCCGAGGTCGCCAAGGTCCTGGACCGGCTCGAGGAGGGTGCCTACGAGCAGCCCACCGTGGTGGACGCCTTCGCTGCGATCGAGGACGCCGTCAAGGAGGGCTACTTCCTCTCGGGCGGTGCGGGCATCAAGCACACGGAGGCCCAGACCGAATGGGTGATGGGCAAGGCCGTCATGTACCCCTCCGGGTCCTGGATCGAGAACGAGCAGCGCAGCACCACGCCCGATGACTACGACATGACCGGGGCCCCGACCCCGATGCTCTCCGACGGTGCGGCGATGGGTCCGGCGGCCATCCACGGCGCCGCCGGCGAGCCGTTCATGGTGCCCAGCAAGGCGGCCAACGGTGCCGGCGGGCTCGAGTTCCTCCGCGTCATGCTGTCCAAGGAGCAGTGCGAGAACTTCTCGAAGCTCACCTCCTCGATGACGATCGTCAAGGACACCATCCCGGAGGACGGCTTCGGCTCGACCGCGCTGTCCTCGGTGAGCTCCATGATCTCCGAGGCGGGGGAGGACGTCTTCACGTTCAACTTCACCGACTGGTACGGCATGGGCGACACGTTCAAGCCGCTGTGGGCCGAGTTCCTCAACGGCGACATCACCGCCGAGGAGGCTCGCGAGAGGTCCCAGAGCGCGATCGACAAGATCCGGGAGGATGACAGCGCCGAGAAGTTCGACGTCGAATGATGGCAGCTGTCCCCACCGTCGCACCCCCGGCGAGCGCCGCCCCGCGCTCCCGGGGGATGCGGACGCGCATCACCCCGTCCCGGGTCCTGTTCTTCGCCCTCTTCCTGGGCGTCCCGATGCTGGTCTACGTCGTGTTCGTGGTCTCGCCGTTCCTCCAGGCGTTCTACTACTCCCTGACCGACTGGCGCGGGCTGGCGCGCGCACCGCAGTTCATCGGCCTGGACAACTATGTGACGTTGTTCCAGGACGCCATCTTCCGCAAGGCGCTGCGCAACAACATCATCCTCCTGATCGTCCTGCCGACCGTGACGATCACCCTGGCTTTCGCGCTCGCGATCCTGGTCACGGTGGGCGGCAACAGCAGGGGGGCGATCCGGGGCATCCGCGGGGCGTCGATCTTCCGGGTCGTCAGCTTCTTCCCGTACGTGATCCCCGCCGTCGTCATCGGCATCCTGTTCGCGTTCATCTACTCGCCCAACGGCGGGCTGCTCAACGGGCTGCTGCATCTCGTCGGCTTCGATCTCGACATCGCCTGGCTCGGCGACCGGAGGTTCGCGCTCGCCGCGATCATGGCAGCCGTGGTGTGGAGCCTGGTCGGCTTCTACATGGTCCTCTTCGTCGCGGCGATCAAATCGATCCCCTCCGAGGTGGTCGAGGCGGCCCGGATCGACGGCGCCGGCCGGTTCCGGCTCTCCACGTCGGTGATCCTGCCGATGGTGCGGGAGAACGTCTCCACTGCCGCGGTGTACATGGGGATCATGGCGCTGGACATGTTCGTCTACATCAACGTGATGACGCCGACCGGCGGTATCGGGAAGAGCACCGAAGTGGTCTCGCGATACCTGTACCAGACGGCGTTCAGCGACTCGCAGTTCGGTCTCGCCTCGGCGATGGGCGTCGTGATGGCGCTGATCACCATGCTGATGGCGGTCCTCGTGCTCTTCGGCACCCGGCAGAAGAAGGAGGTCCGATGAGCACCGGGACCGAGACCGCCCAGGGGGCGCCCGCCGCCTCCGCGGGGTCCGTGCGGGAGCTGCGTCGTCACCGGCCGAGCACCGGGGACCGGATCTTCACCATCGCAGCCCAGGTCATCCTCGGGATCTGGACCCTGGTGGTCATCCTCCCGCTGCTCTGGACGGGGTTCAGCTCGTTCAAGACCTCCGGGGAGATCCTCTCCTCACCCTTCGACCTGCCGGCGGAGTGGAACTTCGACAACTTCGTCACGGCCTGGACGAAAGCGGGCATCGGCCGCTTCTTCGGCAACACCATCCTGGTGGTGGGCTGCGCCCTGTTCCTGGTGATGCTGCTCGGGGCGATGTGCGCCTACGTGCTCGCCCGATACCAGTTCCCCGGGCGCCGCATCATCTACTACTCGCTCATCGCCGGGCTCACGTTCCCGCTGTTCCTGGCCGTGGTGCCGCTGTTCTTCATCATGGAGACGCTCCACATCCGCGGCACATACATCGGGCTGATCCTCGCGTACGTCGGGTTCGCGCTGCCGTTCACCGTCTTCTTCCTCTACGCCTTCTTCCGGCAGCTGCCGGGGGAGATCGGAGAGGCGGCCGCGATCGACGGCGCGGGGGACTTCCGCACGTTCTTCCAGGTGATGCTCCCGATGGCGGGGCCGGGCATGGCCAGCGTCACGATCTTCAACTTCCTGGGGCTGTGGAACCAGTTCCTGATCCCGATCGTGCTCAACACGGACAGGGACAAGTACGTGCTCGCGCAGGGGCTCGCCAACATGCAGGCCCAACAGGGGTACGACTCGGACTGGGGCGCGATGTTCGCCTCGGTGACGATCACGATCCTGCCGGTGCTGATCGTCTACATGATCTTCCAGCGCCAGCTGCAGGGAGGGATCGGGCCGAGCACGAACAAGTGAGCCCGGGCCGGGGGGACCGGTAGGATGCAGGGCCCGGACCGGGTGGTCCGGGCCCTGCGCCGCCCTCACGGGCGCTGCATCACCCCTGTGGGCTGCCGGGCGCGAGCGCGACCGCCGCGTCCTCGACGCCCCGCCGCTCCCTGGGCGCCCCGCCGGGCCGTGGACGTCGCCGGGCCGTGCACGTCCCCGCCGGCCCCCGGACGACAGGTCCGCGGACGACGGCCTCCCCGCGGACCGTCGGGCGTCGCACGGACGCTCCTTGTGACGGGCCGCACCTGCCTCTCCCTTGTGGGGGACCTCCGCTCTCTGGCAGACTGTTCGAGTTGTCTGCGCGGGCCGACATGCCCGGTTCCGTTCTCCGAGGTCCACCTCGGCGAATGATCACCGGATGAGGCCCGTCCCGAGGATGCGAACCGTGCCCCATGGCGCGGAGCGCGCATCGTCGCAGGGATCAGTCGCAGAAGCAGCCGAAACACGGCGGTCCTCTGCTGGGCTCATACGCTCCGCACAGGCCGACACGCCCGTCCTCGGGTACCGGGGAGAGGCCGCATCCATGCCAGACGAAGAAGAGAGACAGGACGCCATGGCGGGACAGAAGATCCGCATCCGGCTCAAGTCGTACGACCACGAGGTGATCGACAGCTCGGCGCGCAAGATCGTCGACACGGTCACCAGCGCGGGCGCGACTGTGGTGGGCCCGGTGCCGCTGCCGACCGAGAAGAACGTGTTCTGCGTGATCCGTTCTCCCCACAAGTACAAGGACTCCCGTGAGCACTTCGAGATGCGCACGCACAAGCGACTGATCGACATCGTCGACCCCACGCCCAAGGCCGTGGACTCGCTCATGCGCCTCGACCTGCCGGCGGACGTCAACATCGAGATCAAGCTCTGAGGGTGGTGGAGATGAGCAACGAACTGACCGGCCAGAAGGCCGCTCCGGTGTCCGGCGTGCTCGGCACCAAGCTCGGCATGACCCAGGTCTGGGACGAGAACGGCAAGCTCGTCCCCGTGACCGTCGTGCAGACCGGTGCGAACGTCGTCACCCAGATCCGCTCCGTCGAGACCGACGGCTACGACGCGGTCCAGATCGCCTTCGGGCAGATCGACCCCCGCAAGGTGTCGGAGCCGCTCAAGGGCCACTTCGAGAAGGCCGGCGTGACCCCGCGCCGTCACCTCGTCGAGCTGCGCACCGTCAACGCCGCTGACTACACCCTCGGCCAGGAGATCGACGCCTCGGTGTTCGAGGCCGGCCAGAAGGTCGACGTCGTCGGCACCTCCAAGGGCAAGGGCACCGCGGGCGTCATGAAGCGCCACGGCTTCGCCGGCGTGGGCGCCTCGCACGGCCAGCACCGCAACCACCGCAAGCCCGGCTCCATCGGCGGCGCCTCCACCCCCGGTCGCGTGTTCAAGGGTCAGCGCATGGCTGGCCGCATGGGCGGCGACCGCACCAGTGTCCAGAACCTGACCGTTCACGCGGTCGACGTCGAGAAGGGCCTCGTGCTCGTCAAGGGTGCCGTCCCCGGCCCCAAGGGCGGCCTCGTGCTGGTCCGCTCGGCTGTCAAGACTCCCGCGAAGGAGGCCTGAGCCCGATGGCAGCGAATCTGACCGTCGACGTGCTCGACCCGGCCGGCAAGAAGTCCGGCACCGTCGAGCTGCCTGCGTCGATCTTCGACGTCCAGACCAACGTGGCCCTGATCCACCAGGTCGTCGTCGCCCAGCAGGCGGCGGCCCGACAGGGCACCCACAAGGCCAAGACCCGCGCCGAGGTGCGCGGCGGCGGCAAGAAGCCCTGGAAGCAGAAGGGCACCGGCCGTGCCCGCCAGGGCTCGCTCCGCGCCCCGCAGTTCACCGGCGGCGGCACCGTCCACGGGCCCGTCCCGCGCGACTACAGCCAGCGCACCCCGAAGAAGATGAAGGCCGCCGCCCTGCGCGGTGCCCTCTCGGACCGGGCCCGCAACGGCCGCGTGCACGTCGTCTCCTCGCTCCTGGCGGGCGATGTCGCGTCGACCAAGGCCGCGCGTCAGACCCTGTCGAACGTCTCCGACCGTCGCCACCTGCTGGTGGTCGTGCGTCGTGACGACGACCTGGGCGCCCTGAGCACCCGCAACCTGCCCGCCGCTCACGTCCTGTACGCGGACCAGGTGAACACCTACGACGTCATGCTCTCCGACGACGTGGTCTTCACCTCCGGTGCGCTCGAGGACTTCGTGGCCCAGGCCTCCCTGACCCTGCCCACCTCGACCTTCGCCGCGGCGAAGACTGCGGCTGCCCCCGCCGCCGCTCCCGCCGCCTCCGAGGACGCTCCGTTCGGCGAGGGCTCCGCGGCCCCGCTGGCCGACGGCTCCGCTCCCGAGGGCTTCGACATCAAGGGCAACCAGGGCTCGATGAAGTTCCACACCCCGGACTCCCCGTGGTACGGCCGCACCAAGGCCGAGGTCTGGTTCGCGACTCCGGAGGCCGCCAAGGCCGCCGGGTTCGTGAACGCGGTCAAGGAGTCCGCCTCGTCCGATGAGGAGGCCGCCAAGTGAGCGCGCTGAACAAGGATCCCCGCGACGTCGTGCTGTCCCCGGTCGTCTCCGAGAAGAGCTACGGGCTGATGGACGAGGGCAAGTACACCTTCGTCGTGGCCGCCGACGCCAACAAGACCGAGATCAAGATCGCCGTCGAGAAGATCTTCGACGTCAAGGTCTCCTCGGTGAACACGATCAACCGTCAGGGCAAGGCGCGTCGCACGCGCTTCGGGATGGGCAAGCGCAAGGACACCAAGCGCGCCATCGTGACCCTGACCGACGGAGCCATCGACATCTTCGGAGGGTCGGTCGCCTGAGGCGGCCGATCTCCGAGGAGCGGAAGAGAGTCTGAGGGAAACCCACATGGCAATTCGTAAGAGCAAGCCGACCACTCCCGGTCGTCGCGGCTCGAGTGGCGCCGACTTCGTCGAGGTCACCCGGTCGACGCCGGAGAAGTCGCTGGTGCGCCCGCTGTCCAAGTCCGGCGGCCGCAACAGCAACGGTCGTATCACCTCCCGTCACCGGGGCGGCGGCCACAAGCGGGCCTACCGCGTGATCGACTTCCGCCGTCACGACAAGGACGGCGTCAAGGCCAAGGTCGCTCACATCGAGTACGACCCCAACCGCACCGCGCGCATCGCGCTGCTGCACTACCTGGACGGCGAGAAGCGCTACATCCTCGCGCCGGCCAAGCTGCGTCAGGGCGACTGGATCGAGAACGGCGTCGGCGCCGACATCAAGCCCGGCAACAACCTGCCGCTCAAGAACATCCCGCTCGGCACCGTGGTGCACGCGATCGAGCTCCGCCCCGGCGGCGGCGCGAAGATCGCCCGCTCCGCCGGCGCCTCCGTGCAGCTCGTCGCCAAGGAGGGCCCGTACGCCCAGCTGCGTATGCCCTCCGGCGAGATCCGGAACGTCGACGCCCGCTGCCGCGCCACCATCGGCGAGGTCGGCAACGCCGAGCAGTCCAACATCAACTGGGGCAAGGCCGGCCGCATGCGGTGGAAGGGCAAGCGCCCCCACGTCCGCGGCGTGGTCATGAACCCCGTCGATCACCCCCATGGTGGTGGCGAGGGCCGCACCTCGGGTGGTCGTCATCCGGTGTCGCCCTGGGGTCAGCCCGAGGGCCGTACCCGACGGCCGGGCAAGGAGAGCGACAAGCTCATCGTGCGCCGTCGCCGGACCGGCAAGAAGCGCTGATAGGGAGAACCAGGAAACATGCCTCGCAGTATCGCCAAGGGCCCCTTCGTGGACGACCACCTTCAGAAGAAGGTGGACGCCCAGAACGAGAAGGGCACCAAGAACCTCATCAAGACCTGGTCGCGTCGTTCGGTCATCACCCCGGACTTCCTCGGCCACACCTTCGCAGTGCACGACGGCCGCAAGCACGTCTCGGTGTTCGTCACCGAGTCGATGGTCGGCCACAAGCTCGGCGAGTTCGCTCCCACGCGGACTTTCAAGGGCCACGAGAAGGACGACAGAAAGGGCCGTCGTCGCTGACCTCGGTCAGTGCGGCAGCACGTCCCGACATCCAGAAGAAAGCAGGACAGCAATGGAAGCCAAGGCGCAGGTGCGGTACCTCCGCATGTCGCCCATGAAGGCTCGCCGCGTTGTGGACCTGATTCGTGGCAAGAGCACGGCCGAGGCCCTGGACACCCTGCGGTTCGCACCGCAGGCGGCCAGCGAGCCCGTCCTCAAGCTCGTGGAGTCCGCGATCGCCAACGCGCGGGTGAAGGCAGACCAGGCGGGGGAGCGCTTCGACGAGCGCGAGCTCGTCGTGTCCGCCGCATTCGTCGACGAGGGTCCGACCATGAAGCGGTTCCAGCCGCGTGCTCAGGGTCGTGCCTTCCAGATCAAGAAGCGCACCAGCCACGTCACCGTGGTGGTCGCTCCCGTGAACAAGTAAGGAGTCCCGAATGGGCCAGAAGGTCAATCCGAACGGGTTCCGCCTCGGGATCACCACGGAGCACAGCAGCCGGTGGTTCGCCGACTCCTCGAAGGAGGGGCAGCGGTACCGCGACTACGTGAAGGAAGACGTCGCGATCCGCAAGCTCATGTCCGAGGGGCTCGAGCGCGCCGGCATCTCCAAGGTCGAGATCGAGCGCACCCGCGATCGTGTCCGCGTCGATCTCCACACCGCCCGCCCGGGCATCGTCATCGGGCGTCGCGGCGCGGAGGCCGAGCGTCTGCGCGGCGAGCTGGAGAAGCTCACCGGCAAGCAGATCCAGCTGAACATCCTCGAGGTCAAGAACCCCGAGGCCGATGCGCAGCTGGTCGCCCAGGGCATCGCCGAGCAGCTCGCCGCCCGCGTCTCCTTCCGTCGTGCGATGCGCAAGGGCATGCAGTCCGCGCAGCGCGCCGGCGCGAAGGGCATCCGAGTGGCCGTCTCCGGCCGCCTCGGCGGCGCCGAGATGAGCCGCAACGAGTTCTACCGCGAGGGGCGCGTGCCGCTGCACACCCTCCGCGCGAACATCGACTACGGCTTCTACGAGGCCCGCACCGCCTTCGGCCGCATCGGCGTGAAGGTCTGGATCTACAAGGGCGACGTCACCGCCAAGGAGCTCGCGGCCCAGCAGGCCGCCTCGCAGGGTCCCCGCTCCGGCGGACGCGGCCCGCGTGCCGAGCGCCCGCGCGGCCGTCGCAACGAGCGCAACGCCGCTGCCCGTCGTGAGAACAACGCCGAGCAGTCCGCTGCTCCGGCCGCGGCTCCCGCCGAGCAGGCCGCAGCTCCCGCGCAGCAGCCCGGAACGGAGGCCTGAGCGACATGCTGATCCCTCGCAGGACCAAGCACCGCAAGCAGCACCACCCGACCCGCAGCGGCATGGCCAAGGGCGGCACCGACCTGGCGTTCGGCGACTACGGCATCCAGGCGCTCGCGCCGGCGTACGTCACCAACCGTCAGATCGAGGCGGCTCGTATCGCCATGACCCGCTACATGAAGCGTGGCGGCAAGGTGTTCATCAACATCTACCCCGATCGTCCGCTCACCAAGAAGCCTGCCGAGGTCCGCATGGGCTCCGGCAAGGGTTCGGTCGAGTGGTGGATCGCCAACATCAAGCCGGGACGCGTCATGTTCGAGGTCGCCGGCGTCGAGGAGGAGGTGGCTCGCGAGGCTCTGCGCCTGGCGATGCACAAGCTCCCCATGAAGTGCCGCATCCTGAGCCGAGAGAGTGGTGACATCTGATGGCAGCGACCAAGCTCACCGCCGATGAACTCGACAAGCTGGACGACGCGAAGCTGGCCGAGGAGCTGGCGAAGGCCAAGGACGAGCTGTTCAAGCTCCGTTTCCAGTCCGCGACCGGTCAGCTCGAGAACTCCGGCCGTCTGCGGTCCGTCAAGAAGGACATCGCACGGATCTACACGATCCTGCGCGAGCGCGAGCTGGGCATCCGTCAGGCGCCCGGCGCCGCCGAGTGACCCCGGAGCGAGGAACAGAGATGACTGACAACACCCAGGCCGAGACCCCGGCCGTCGAGGAGCTCGACAAGGAGGGCGCCCAGGCGTCCTCGAGCGAGCGCCCGTACCGCAAGACCCTGCGCGGCTACGTGGTCTCCGACAAGATGGACAAGACGATCGTGGTCGAGGTCGAGGAGCGTGTGAAGCACGCCCGCTACGGCAAGGTCACGACCAAGACGAGCAAGTTCAAGGCCCACGACGAGGAGAACACCGCCGGCATCGGCGACCGTGTCCTCGTCATGGAGACCCGTCCGCTCTCCGCGTCCAAGCGGTGGCGTCTGGTCGAGATCCTCGAGCGCGCCAAGTGATCCGCGGGCGGTCCGCGTGACCGCCGACGGCTCCTGAGAAGGGCCGGTTCCCCCACGGGGGAGCCGGCCCTTCTCGTCGTCGCCGCGGGGGGGCGCCGGCGCTGGGCCCGTCGGCGGGCACCGGACCGGTGCCCCGGGGCGGGGGAGACCCTCAGCGCGTGAGGTGGATGAGCAGCGCCCCGGCGAGGGCGTCCTCCGCCTCCGGGGCCGGCACCTCCCGCACGGGAGCCTCGCCGACGCTTGCGGCATCGCCCGCCTCGGCGGCGGCCTCCGCCTCCTCTGTCGCACGGGAGCGCGCCGCATCGCGCAGCTCCACCACGAAACCGCCGTCGTCCTCGCGCCGCAGGGCGCCGAAGGCCTCGCCGAGCGCCGCTCGGAGCTGATCCTCGCGCGGGATCCACACGGCCTCGTGCTGCTCGACCGAGTCCAGCGCCCACTCGGTGGTGCCGTTGAAGCGGAACACCGCCTCGCCGGCCCGGCCCCGGCCGGTCTCGATGACCATGGTGGAGAGCATGAACGGCTCCTCCCGCAGCTGCTCGTTGTCGATGACGAACAGGTCGCCGTCGGCGGGCGCCCAGTCCAGTCCGGCGTCTCGGAGGCGGCGGGCGATGTCGATGTCGATCATGCCCACGACCCTAGACCCCGACGCTGCGAGGGCGAGAGCAAGCACACACGCAGCAGGCGCCTCCGAAGGGGTGACAGGGCGGGGGCGGGAGCGTAGTCTTGAACGGTTGCCGGAGAACTGCGCGTCCCGTCCCGGTCGGGGTGTCGGCGTCCAGGACTCCGTGACAGGATCCGGGCCACCAGATCCGTCCTCGCCGGAGACCTCGCACGTGAGGCGAACGCCCCGCGTTCACCACGCCAGTGCCTGAGTCCGGCAGAGGATTTTTTGGTGCCCGGGGACGGTTGACGGCAGCGCCCACGGTCGCATCCCCGGCCAGGGGCGGCGCAGTGCAGCACGCAGTGTCCAGATTCCGTTCCGCCAGGCTCGGCCCGCTCGCCCGCGCGAGTCGGAAGAGAACCGGTGAGACGATAGGAGAACGAGTGATTCAGCAGGAGTCGCGACTGAAGGTCGCCGACAACACGGGTGCCAAGGAGATTCTCTGCATCCGTGTTCTCGGTGGCTCCGGTCGCCGTTACGCCAGCATCGGCGACACCATCGTGGCGACCGTCAAGGACGCCATCCCCGGTGGCAACGTCAAGAAGGGCGACGTCGTCAAGGCGGTCGTCGTCCGCACGTCCAAGGAGGTCCGTCGCATCGACGGCTCCTACATCCGCTTCGACGAGAACGCGGCGGTCATCCTCAAGACCGACGGCGAGCCGCGCGGTACCCGCATCTTCGGCCCCGTCGGCCGCGAGCTGCGCGACAAGCGCTTCATGAAGATCGTCTCGCTGGCACCGGAGGTGCTGTGACATGGCAAAGATGAAGATCAAGAAGGGCGATCTCGTCCAGGTCATCACGGGTCGCACGAGCGACGCCGACAAGGCCGCCGCACGTGGCCTCGAGGCCGGCGACAAGGGCAAGCAGGGTCGCGTCCTGCAGGTGTTCCCCGATACCCAGCGCGTGCTGGTCGAGGGCATCAACCGCCGCACCCACCACGTCAAGCCGAACCAGGCCGGCGGCGCGGGCGGCATCGAGCAGCGCGAGGCCCCCATCCACGTCTCGAACGTGGCCCTGGTCGACCCGGAGGACAACAAGCCGACCAAGGTCGGCTACCGCGTCGAGACCGTCGAGCTCGAGAACGGCCGCACCAAGCAGGTGCGCGTCCGCTTCGCCAAGCGCTCCGGGAAGGACATCTGATGAGCGAGACCGCCACCCAGGCGCCCACCCCGCGTCTGAAGACGAAGTACAACGACACCATCAAGGCGCAGCTGACCGAGCAGTTCGGCTACGAGAACGTCATGCTGGTGCCCGGCCTGACCAAGATCGTCGTGAACATGGGCGTCGGCGACGCCGCACGCGACTCGAAGGTCATCGACGGCGCCATCAAGGACCTCGCCGCCATCACCGGCCAGAAGCCCCAGGTCACCAAGGCTCGCAAGTCCATCGCGCAGTTCAAGCTGCGTGAGGGCATGCCGATCGGTGCGCACGTCACGCTGCGCAACGCTCGCATGTGGGAGTTCCTGGACCGTCTGCTCTCGACCGCGCTCCCGCGAATCCGCGACTTCCGCGGCCTCTCGCCGAAGCACTTCGACGGCAACGGCAACTACACCTTCGGTCTCACGGAGCAGGTCATGTTCCACGAGATCGACCAGGACAAGATCGACCGCGTCCGCGGCATGGACATCACGGTCGTCACCACCGCGAAGACCGACGACGAGGGACGCGCGCTGCTCAAGCTGCTCGGCTTCCCCTTCAAGGAGAACTGATATGGCAAAGACAGCCCTGATCAAGAAGTCGGAGCGCAAGCCCAAGTTCGCGGTGCGCGCCTACACCCGGTGCCAGCGCTGCGGTCGCCCCCATTCGGTGTACCGCAAGTTCGGTCTCTGCCGCGTCTGCCTGCGCGAGATGGCTCACCGCGGAGAGCTCCCCGGCGTCACCAAGAGCAGCTGGTAAGGACTACCGCCAGAGGTCCCTCGTCGCAGTCATCGCGGCCGAGGGAAACCAGGTGAGGAAGAAGCAACAGACATGACCATGACCGACCCGATCGCGGACATGCTCACGCGGATCCGGAACGCCTCCGGGGCGTACCACGAGACCGCGTCCATGCCGTATTCGAAGCTCAAGGCCCGCATCGCGGACATCCTGAAGGCAGAGGGCTACATCCTCGGCTGGCGTGAGGAGGAGGCCGAGGTGGGCAAGTCGCTCGTCCTCGAGCTCAAGTACTCCGACAGCCGCGAGCGCGCCATCTCCGGGATCCGCCGCATCTCGAAGCCGGGCCTGCGCGTGTACGCGAAGTCCACCAACCTGCCCAAGGTCCTCGGCGGCCTGGGCGTGGCGATCCTGTCCACGTCCTCCGGCCTCCTGACCGACAAGCAGGCTGCCAAGAAGGGTGTGGGTGGGGAAGTCCTCGCCTACATCTGGTGAGCGGGAGAGGAGAACAGCTATGTCCCGCATCGGACTCCGACCGGTCGCAGTACCGGCAGCAGTGCAGAACGTCGCCATCGAGGGTCGCACCGTCACGGTGACCGGCCCCAAGGGTGAGCTCACCCACGAGGTGCCCGCGCCCCTGACCGTCGAGCGCGGCGAGGACGGCACCATCGTCGTCCGCCGTCCCGACGAGGAGCGCGAGACCAAGGCCCTCCACGGCCTGACCCGCACCCTCATCAACAACATCGTCCTCGGTGTCACCGAGGGCTTCACCAAGAAGCTGGAGATCGTGGGGACGGGCTATCGCGTCACCGCGAAGGGCACGGACCTCGAGTTCGCGCTCGGCTTCTCCCACCCCGTCGTGGTGAAGGCGCCCCAGGGCATCTCCTTCACCGTGGAGTCGCCGACCAAGCTCTCGGTCAACGGCATCTCCAAGCAGCAGGTGGGCGAGGTCGCCGCGAACATCCGCAAGCTCCGCAAGCCCGAGCCCTACAAGGGCAAGGGCGTGCGCTACGCCGACGAGGTCGTGGTCCGCAAGGCCGGAAAGGCTGGTAAGTGATCATGGGTTACGCACTCAAGCACACCAAGGGCAACCGCGGCAGCAAGCTGCGCATGCGCGGCCGTCGTCATCTGCGCGTCCGTCGCCGTGTCGTCGGCACCGCCCAGCGTCCGCGCCTGGTGGTCACCCGCTCGGCGCGCCACGTCTTCGTGCAGGTCGTCGACGACGCCCTGGGCAAGACCCTCGCGTCGGCATCGACCATGGAGGCGGACCTGCGTCAGACCGAGGCCTCCAAGGCCGACAAGGCCCGCACCGTCGGCACCCTCGTCGGCGAGCGCGCCAAGGCTGCCGGGATCGACTCCGTCGTGTTCGACCGCGGCGGCAACAAGTACCACGGTCGCGTGGCTGCCGTCGCAGACGGCGCTCGCGAGGCCGGCCTGGCGCTGTGACCGCCGCCCGGACACAGGACGAGAAGAGGATCTGAATATGGCTGCACAGCAGCGTAGCAACGGTCCCGCGGCCTCCGGCCGACGGGACGACAACACCAGCAACAGCAACGACCGGGGCGGCCGCCAGGGCGGCGACCGCGGCGGTCGTCAGGGTGGTCGCGGTCGCGGTCAGGACGCCGAGAAGTCGGCGTTCCTCGAGCGCGTCGTGAGCATCAACCGCGTCTCCAAGGTCGTCAAGGGCGGCCGTCGCTTCGCCTTCACCGCCCTCGTGGTGGTCGGTGACGGCGACGGCACCGTCGGCGTCGGCTACGGCAAGGCCAAGGAGGTGCCGGCGGCGATCTCCAAGGGCGTCGAGGAGGCGAAGAAGAACTTCTTCCGCGTCCCGCGCGTCCAGGGCACCGTCGTGCACCCGGTCCAGGGCGAGGATGCGGCGGGCGTCGTCCTGCTGCGCCCGGCCGCCCCCGGCACCGGCGTGATCGCCGGCGGTCCGGTCCGCGCCGTGCTCGAGTGCGCCGGAGTGCACGACGTGCTCTCCAAGTCGCTCGGCTCGACCAACGCGATCAACATCGTGCGGGCCACCGTCGACGCCCTCAAGCAGCTCGAGGAGCCGGAGGCCGTGGCCGCGCGTCGCGGTCTCGCGGTCGAGGACGTCGCCCCGGCGGCGCTCCTGCGGGCCCAGGCCGAGGGCCGCGCCGCGGCCCGTGCTCAGAAGGTGGGTGCGTGATGCAGATCAAGGTCACCCAGACCCGTTCCGAGATCGGCGGCACCCAGAGCCAGCGAGCCACCCTGCGCGGCCTCGGCCTCAAGCGCATCGGTGACACGGTGGTGAAGGAAGACCGCCCCGAGATCCGCGGCATGATCCGCACCGTCACCCACCTGGTGACGTTCGAAGAGGTGGACTGAACATGACTGACTCCCAGAACCCTCTGAAGCTTCACGACCTGCGCCCCGCGCCCGGGTCCAAGACCGCGCGCACCCGCGTCGGCCGTGGTGAGGCTTCCAAGGGCAAGACGGCCGGTCGAGGCACCAAGGGCACCAAGGCCCGCTACCAGGTGCCCGTCGGCTTCGAGGGCGGGCAGATGCCGCTGCACATGCGGCTGCCGAAGCTTCGCGGCTTCACCAACCCGTTCCGCGTCGAGTACCAGGTCGTGAACCTGGCGACCCTGCAGGAGCTGTTCCCCGAGGGCGGCACCGTCACGGTCGAGGACCTCGTCGCCAAGGGCGCTGTCCGCAAGAACCAGCCCGTGAAGGTGCTGGGCCAGGGCGAGGTGAGCGTCAAGCTCGACGTCACCGCTCAGAAGTTCTCCGCCTCGGCGGAGCAGAAGATCGCGGCGGCTGGCGGGTCCGTCACCACCGCGTGAGTCTCTTTTGACGGGGCACCGCGGCGCAGAATAGTCTGCACCGCGGTGCCCTGTCCTCGTATCGGGGCCGGTCCGAAGGCCGCGCGCGGCGCGGCACCGGGACGGACCGCGACACCCTCGGTCCCGTCCCCGGACCTCCAGGAGGGAAACAGGTGAACTCGTTCGTGCGCGCGCTGCGCACTCCCGAGCTGAGGGCGAAGATCTTCTTCACGCTCGGTCTGATCGCCGTCTACCGACTCGGCGTCTTCATCCCCACCCCGGGATTCGACGCCACCAACGTCATGATGTGCGCGGACCAGGCCGCCTCGGGTCAGGGCGCCAACGTGCTGGGCATGGTCAACATGTTCTCCGGCGG
>DHCFD07801__coassemble_1354_pt1 | contig 17623 bp, 16 predicted proteins | sample DHCFD07801__metabat2_low_PE_007 | metagenome-assembled genome bin DHCFD07801 | reverse complement strand
CCGTCCTCGTCCCGCACCGAGCGGTCGATCACGTGGAAGTCGCGGAACATCGCGTCGATCTCGTGGAGCGGGAGCGTGGCGACATCGGGCAGCTCCGCCCAGGAGTCGTGGGGGCCGAAGAAGTCCACCGCCATCACGCCGCCGCGCGGGAGGGCGCCGACGAGCTTCGCCCACACCTCCGGCAGTGCCTCCGGGCCGAGCAGGCCCAGGGTGTAGGTCGAGTAGACGATCTGCGCGGACGGGAACTCCTCCACGTCCTGGATGTCGGTGTGGTGGAAGGTCACCGAGCCGCTCATGCGCTCGTTCTCCACCAGGCGGGCAGCGAGGGTGTCGTCGCTGTCGTAGGCATGGACCTGCCAGCCGCGCCGGGCGAACTGGAGGGAGTCGGCACCGGCGCCGGCCCCCAGATCGAGCACGACCCCGGGACGGCGGTCACCTCCGGCCGCAGAGATCGCCTTCCCCACGAGCCGACGGGCGGGACGGCCCGCGGCGTGGGCGTTCAGCGCCGCCCAGTCAACCTTCTCCGCCGTGTCCATGCCTGTCAGGCTCCACCATGCTCATTCCCAGTTCAACTTCCCGTGACCCAGGCCGCGTCCTATTTCGTCACGGGCGAACAGCGGCCCCTCGGAGCGCCGCCGCGCGGTCCCTCTAGGATGGCGGGATGACGGCCACCTCCCTGCGGATCGCCGCGGTCTGCCTGCACACCTCACCGCTCACCGAGCCCGGAGGCGCGGACGCGGGCGGCATGAACGTCGTGGTGCTCGAGCAGTCCCTCGCCCTCGCCCGGCTGGGCCATCGCGTCGACCTCTTCACCCGACGCTCCGACCCCGACGCACCGGCCGTGGTCGAGGTCGCCGAGGGGGTGCGCCTGCTGCACCTCGACGCCGGGCCCGCCGCCCCCGTCGCCAAGGGCGACATGGACGCGATGATCCGGCCCTTCCGCGAGCAGCTGCGGCCGCACCTCGCGGGCGGCGAGTACTCCCTCGTCCACTCCCACCACTGGTTCAGCGGCGTCTCCGCCCTGCCCCTCGCGCGGGAGCTCGACCTCCCCCACCTGCAGTCCTTCCACTCGGTCGCGGCGCCCGAGGGCTCCTCGACGCTCGAGGCCGGGGAGCCGGCCGAGTCCGAGGGCCGCATCCCCGGCGAGCAGTTCGCCGCGACCGGCTCCGACCTTGTCATCGCCGTCTCCGACGCGGAGGCGCGCACCGTCGTGGAGCGCTACGGCGTCCCCGGCGAGCGCCTCGCCGTGGTCCGCCCCGGCGTGGACGTGGAACGCTTCCACCCCTGCGAGGACGTGCAGGCCCGGCGCCACCGCCCCACCCTCCTGTTCACCGCGCGGATCGAGCCGCTGAAGGGCCCCGACCTGGCGCTCGAGGTCCTCGCCCGGCTCGACCCCGCACGGGGCGCGCGGCTCGTGCTGGCCGGCTCCGCCGCCCCCGCCTTCGCCGAGTACCTCGAGTCGCTGCGGGCGCTGGCGAAGGAGCTCGGCGTCGAGGACCGGGTCGAGATGGTCGGCACCCTGGACCGCGATCAGCTCGCCGAGGCGATGCGCTGCGCCGGCGCGCTGCTGCTGACCAGCTGGTCGGAGACCTTCGGCCTCGTCGCCCTCGAGGCGCAGGCCAGCGGCACCCCCGTCCTGGCCTGGCGCGCGGCCGGCGGGGTGCGGGAGGCCGTCGCGCCCGACGGCCTGGTGCAGGGCAGCCGCGATCCCGACGTCTGGGCCGAGACCCTCGAGGCGCTCCTCGACGACGAGGACCGCTACGCGGCGGCGGTCAGCGCCGCCCGCGAGTTCGCCGCCTCCCGCACCTGGGAGGCGACCGCCGAGACGCTCGCCTCCCAGTACGCCCGTCTCGTGGAGGAGCGCGCATGAGCACCGACCCCTGGCAGCTGCTCGGGACCGCACGCACCGTGCTCGCCGTCCACGCCCATCCCGACGACGAGTCGCTCTCCACCGGCGCGCTGCTCGCCGCGCTCGCCGCCGACGGCACCCGCGTCGTGCTCGTCACCGCGACCCGCGGCGAGGAGGGCGAGGTCGTCCCCGGCGCGGTCTCCGACGGGGACGAGCGCCCCCTCGAGGAGATCCGGGAGCAGGAGATCGATGCCGCGACCGCCGCGCTGGGGATCGCCGAGCGGCACTGGCTGGGCACCGCCCCCGCGCTCGCGGCCGGCGCGGCCCCGCGCCGCTACCGCGACTCGGGCATGGCCTGGGTGCGCGAGGGGCTCGCCGGCCCCTCCCCCGACGCCGGCCCCGACAGCTTCTCCCTCGCCCCGCTCGAGCAGGCCACGGACGACCTCGTCGCCCTCGTCGAGCAGTCCCGTCCGGACGTGCTGATCGGCTATGACGACGAGGGCACCTACGGGCATCCCGACCATGTGCGCGCCCACCACGTCGCCGTCGCCGCGGCCGAGCGGGCCGGCGTGCCGCTGGTGCAGATCGCGAGCGACGCCGCGGCACCGGGCACCGTGGTGCGCGATCTCCCGCAGACCGCGGACGCGGTGGAGCGGGCGGTGGACTCCTACCGGACCCAGCTCACGCTGCGCGGACCGGTCGAGGGCGGGTTCGCGATCCGGCACGTCGGCGGGCAGGACGACACGGTCGCCCTGCGCACCGGGCTCCGGGGCTGAGCACCCCGCTCAGGGGCGTCAGAGGCTGACGTCCAGCAGCGTCGGCAGGTGATCGCTGGCGCCCGAGAGCCGCTCCTCGCCGACCCGCGCGGTGGAGCGGACGGCCCGTGCGTCGCGCACCTGCACGCCCTCGCCGACGAGGATCGCGTCGATCCGGCGCACCGGACCGGCGGCCGGGAAGGTGTGCTCGGACTGTGCGGCCGGGTCCCGCAGCAGCGGATCGAGCAGACGCCGCGCCGCGCCGTCGGCGGTCTCGTTGAGGTCGCCGCCGACGATCACCGGCGCCCCCGCCCCGCGCACCAGCGCCGCGACGTGCTCGGCATGGCGCAGACGGTTGTCCTCCTGGAGCGCGAAGTGGAGCGAGGAGACGACGACCTCGCCGCCGCCGGGCACCGACAGCCGCACCGCGGCGACCCCGCGCGGGTAGGTCGAGTTGAGGTCCGTGACGCTCTGCGCGACCGGGTGCATGCCGCGGCGGATCACCTGCGCGGCGACGTCCTCGGTCGCGAGGATCGCGAGGCCCCGCCCGCCGAGCCCGCCGACCAGGACCCGTCGGCCGATGCGCCGGGCGAACCAGGCCAGCCGCGTCGTGGGCAGCACGAAGCGGGGCGCCTCCTGGACCAGCAACAGGTCGGGGTCGAGATCCTCGACCGCCTCGATCAGCGCGTGCAGGTCGCCGCGCAGCTCCCACAGGTTCCAGGACAGGATCCGCAGGTCCCGGCCGCCGCGCCCCGCACCGACCCGGGCGGCGCTCACGGGCTCGGCTCCTCGGCCACCAGCGGGGCGATGACCCGCTCGACGAGGTTCGTGAGCTCCTCGACCTCGTAGCCGGGCCAGCCGAACAGGACCCGCCGCCACTCGGGCGGGACGGCCTTGTGGCCGAGCGCCGCCCCCATCAGGGAGCCGGTGATGCAGGCGACGGTGTCGGTGTCGTAGCCGGCCCGGGCCGCGGCCTCGAGCGCCGCGACCAGTGCGTCGCGCTGGGCGAACTTCCCCTCGGGGATCGGGCCGACGCCGGCGATCGCCGCCCACGCCGCCTGGAAGGCGCCGACGACCCAGCCGTTGCGTCGGAACATGACCGGGGTCGACTCCTCCGCCTCCTCGATCCGGTCCTGCCAGACCGTGCGGCGCTCGGGCTCGAGCTGGTCGAGGCCGACGCGCACGTCGAGCTCGCCGGTGAGGATCGCGTGGCGCACGGCGAAGCCCCACAGGATGCAGGCCTCGATCGTGTCCGGATGCACGTGTGTCAAGCGGCACACCGAGGCGATCGCCTCGGCCGCGTCCGCGTCCGGGGAGAGCAGATAGGGCAGCACCGAGGCGTGGGCGCGCATCAGGGAGCCGTTGCCCGCAGAGGTCGGGTGGTCCTCGTGCGCCTTCGCGGCCGCGGCCCGGAAGTCGACCGCGCGGGGCGCGTAGTGGCCGGCTGCGCGGCCGATGTCCGCCGCGGAGCGCAGCACGTGGGAGGTGAGGTTCCCGATGTCCGGCGTGCCCAGCGACCACGAGTACCACTCGCGCGCGATGTGGTCCTGGGCCGACTCGAGCCGCAGGTCATGGTGGTCCGAGGCGGCTAGAGCGGCTTCGAGCACGACGATCGCCATCGAGGTGTCGTCGGTCCACTCCCCCGGCTGCCAGCCGAGCACGCCGCCGCCGATCATGTCGATCTCCTCGGAGTCGACGACGGGGGCCTGGAACTCGTAGGGCGCCCCGAGCGCGTCCCCGGTCGCCGCGGCCACGACGGCGCCGACCGCCCGCTGCCGCTGCGCCGCGGTCAGCCCGGGGGCCTGGGAATGCTTCTCGTCGGTCCTCACGAGCCCATGGTTCCACAGGTCAGCTCCGGGCCGGGCCCCGTTACCCTGGTGGGGACCGAGAAGGAGCCCCATGACCGACACCCCCGCGGAGCCCCGCCCGCACTGCGACGACCCCCACGATCCCCATGACCACACCGGTCATGACCATCCCCCCACCGGGGCGGATCTCGTCCGGGACCTCGTCAAGGGCCTGTCGATCCAGGCCCTGCTGATCCCCGCCCTCGCGATCGTGATGCTGGTGGCGATCCTGCCCTTCGCACCCACCACGCCGGTGCCGCTGCTGCTGGGCATCGGGCTGGGCGCCCTGCAGCTCGTCTCCCTCGTCGCGACGAGCCTCTTCGTCGCCCGCACCCGCCGCCAGCTCGCCGTGAACCCGGGGCTGGTCGCGGTGCGCAGCGTGCTCGAGGAGGTGCTGCGCATCGCCGCGGTGCTGCTCGCGCTGGTGCTGTGGCCGGCCGACATCCGCTCCGAGCTCGGGGTGTGGGTGGGCGCCGGCTGCGCGCTGGTGTGGATCGTGCTGGCGACCGCGCAGACCATCGCGACCCGGCGGCGCATCGCCGAGCCCGGCGACTGGTCCGAGGAGGCGATCTCGACGCTGCTCTCCCAGCGCGTCGGCGCCCGCGAGACCGTCGTGATGCGCCTGCTGGACGTGCTCGGCACCGTGATGTTCCAGCTCGGCGCGACCGTGCTCGTGATCCTCTCGCCCGTGCTCGCCGTCGGCACCGCCGTGCTCTCGATCGGCACCGGGCTGTCGACCCTCGTCCTCCAGCGCAGGCCTCCGGCGGAGCGCTCCCGCACCCCCTGGGCGTACATGCCCGTCGCCCTCGGTGCGCTGACCCTCGCCCTGGCCGTGCTCGGACTGCTGAGCCTCTGACCGACCGACCCCACCACCCCCGCAGGAGCCGATGATGACCGCTGCCCTCCCCTCCGGACTCGACCTCGAGCAGGTCGACGCCGCCGCCCGCCCCCAGGACGACCTCTTCGGCCACGTCAACGGCCGCTGGCTCGCCGAGCACGTGATGCCCGCCGACCGGTCCAGCGACGGCGCCTTCCACGCGCTGCGCGACCTGTCCGAGGAGCGGGTGAGGGAGATCGTCGAGGAGGCGGCCGACGACGTCGCGCGCACTGTGGACGAGGCGGGGACCCTGCCGGTCCCGACCACCGACCACGCCCGGATCGGCACGCTGTACCGCATGTTCATGGACACCGAGGCGATCGAGGCCGCCGGCCTGTCCGGCCTCGTCGGCCTGCTCGACGAGATCGGGGCGATCCGGGACCTCGAGGGCCTCGTGCGCCGGATGGCGGCGCCCGACTCGGGGGCCTCGGCGGTGCTCGCCTATGTCTGGACCGACGACCACGACTCCTCCCAGTACCAGGTCAAGATCCATCAGGGAGGCCTCGGCCTGCCCGACGAGTCCTACTACCGCGAGGAGCACCACGCCGAGACCCGCGAGGCCTATGCCGCGCACCTGGCGAACCTCGCCCGCCTCGCCGAGCTGCCCGGCCGTGCCGGGCTCGCCGCCGGCGGCCCCGAGGAGCTCGCCCGCGCCGTGCTCGACTTCGAGACCCGCCTCGCCGCCTGCCACGTCGACGTGGTCCGCCTGCGCGACAGGGAGAAGTCCGACAACCCCATGGACGCCGCGCAGCGCCGCGAGCTCGCCCCCGCCTTCCCCTGGGACGCGTTCATCGAGGGCACCGGCGCACCGGCCACGGCCTTCGACGTGGTCTCCGTCGGCCAGCCCGAGTTCGTCTCCGCCGCCGCGGAGCTGCTGGCCGGCGAGGACCTCGCCGTGCTGCGCACCTGGCTCGCCCTGCACACCGTCTCCTCCTACGCCCCCTATCTCCCCGCCGCGCTGGTCGAGGAGGACTTCGACTTCTCCGGTCGCGTCCTCTCCGGTGCGGAGGAGCTGAAGGAGCGGTGGAAGCGGGGCGTGGCCCTGGTCGAGGGCGCGGTCGGCTTCGCCGTCGGCCGCGAGTACGTCACCCGCCACTTCCCCGCCGTCCACAAGGAGCGTATGACCGCGCTGGTCGACGCCCTGATGGACGCCTACCGCGACTCGATCAGCTCGTTGGACTGGATGACCCCGGCCACCCGCGAGAAGGCGCTCGCGAAGCTCGAGAGGTTCACCCCGAAGATCGGGTACCCGGAGAAGTGGCGCGACTACGACGGCCTCGAGCTCGTCCCCGGCGACCTCGTCGCGTCCGTCCGCGCCTCCCGCCGCTTCGAGGCGGACTTCGAGTTCTCGAAGGTCGGCGGGCCGATGGACGAGACCGAGTGGCACATGACCCCGCAGACGGTCAACGCCTACTACAACCCCGGCCGGAACGAGATCGTCTTCCCCGCCGCGATCCTCCAGCCCCCGTTCTTCGACGCGGAGGCCGACGACGCGGTGAACTTCGGCGGGATCGGCGCGGTGATCGGCCACGAGGTCGGCCACGGCTTCGACGACCAGGGCTCGAAGTACGACGGGGACGGCAACCTCGTCTCCTGGTGGACGGCGGAGGACCGCGAGGCCTTCGACGCCCGCGCCGCCCGTCTCATCGCGCAGTACTCGGAGCTCTCCCCGCGCGAGCTCGACGACTCCCACCGCGTCAACGGCGCCCTCACCATCGGCGAGAACATCGGCGACCTCGGCGGGCTCTCCATCGCGGTCAAGGCCTATCTCGCCAGCCGCTCCGAGGAGGAGGCCGCGGCCGAGCTCGACGGACTCACCGGCCTGCAGCGCGTGTTCTGGTCCTGGGCGACCGTGTGGCGGGGCCGGAACCGGCCCCAGGAGGCGATCCGCCGCCTGGCCGTGGACCCCCATGCGCCGATGGAGTTCCGCTGCAACACGGTCGCCGGCCACCTCGACGAGTTCCACGAGGCCTTCGACGTGCGCGAGGGCGACGGCATGTACCGCGCCCCCGAGGAGCGGGTGAGCATCTGGTGAGGCCCGATCCGCCCTTCCACGTCGGGCGGACGGTGCCCTCGTCCGTGGGCTGGACCCGCGTCGTCGTCACCGTGGTGGCGGGCCTGATCGTGTCGGGCCTGCTGCTGCAGCGCGGCTCGGCGCCGGGTGCGATCGCGGTGCTCGCCGCCTTCGCGCTGCTGGCGCTGTGGACGTGGATGGGTCAGGCCACCCGCTTCGTGGTCGACGAGCACGGGGTCACCGTCAGCCTCGGCGGCTTCCTCCCTCGCCGGGTCTGGCCGATCGAGGACTTCCGCACCGTGCAGCTGCGGGAGATTCCCACCGGCACCGTGGGCGTCGCCCTCGGCGGCTACGGCTGGCGGCGCGGGAGGGCGATGACCCCGAAGCCCGAGGAGCTCACCCCCGTCGGCCGGCGGAAGATCTTCACCCTCGCCGAGCAGCAGCGGCCCTACCGGATGCTGGTCACCCGGCCGGGCACGAGCGTGGAGATCATCGGGACGAAGGACACCTGCTACATCTTCTCCCCCGTCGACCCCCAGGCGGCCGCCGATGCGATCGACCAGGCCATCCGTGCCCGCCGCTGAGCGTGCTCCTGGGCTAGACTGTCTGCTCGTCATCCACTGACAGGGGAGCACCGTCCGGTGCTGAGAGTGCGCCGACGGCGCAGACCCTCGAACCTGATCCGGCTCGCACCGGCGTAGGGAGTCGGGATTTCCGTGGCGCACCGCCGGTGCTCCGCGCCCCTTCCAGGACCTGGGAGGAGACGTGATGACTCGTTATCGCACCGTCGATCTGCTGGTGACCGTGCTGATCGGGGCGGCCTTCGGGGTCGCCTACCTCGGCTACGGCCAGCTCTACGCCCTCATCTCCCCGCTCACCGCGGCGTTCAAGCCGGCCGAGGGGCTGCTGGCGGGGATCTGGTTCCTGCCCGCCGTGCTCGCCATCCTGCTCGTGCGCCGGCCCGGGGCGGCGCTGCTGGCCGGACTGCTCGCGGCCGTCATGTCGATGCTGCTGGGCAGCCCGTGGGGCTGGAGCACTGCGGTCTCTGGCCTCATGCAGGGCGGCGGGGTCGAGCTCGCCTTCCTGCTCACCCGCTACCGCCGCTTCACGCTGCCCCTCGCCGTGCTCGGCGGAGTGCTCGCCGGGCTGCTCGAATGGGGCTGGGAGAAGATCGTCTACTACCAGGAGATGAGCTGGCTGTTCTCCGGCACGATGCTCGCCTTCTTCCTGCTCTCCGGCGCGGTGCTGGCCGGCGGTCTCGGCTGGGCGGCGAGCCGGGCGCTGGTCGCGACCGGCGCAGTGGACTCCCTGGCCTCGGGCCGGGAGGCGGCCCGCGCGGTGGAGGCCTGAGCACCGGGACCGTCCCGGCCGCGTCCGTGCACGTCGACGGGCTGCGCTGGCGGCCGCTCAGCCGGCGCGAGCCGACCATCGAGGGGCTCGACCTCGCGATCCCGCCCGGGCAGCGAGTGCTGCTGGCCGGGGCGAGCGGCAGCGGGAAGTCCACGGTGCTGCGGGCGCTGGCCGGGCTGCTGGACCCCGAGGACGGGGACGGCGAGGGGCTCGTCCCCGCGCCCAGCCGGCCCGGGGAGCGGGGCCTGCTGCTGCAGAACCCGGTGCACGCCCTCGTCGGCGCGACCGTCGCCCGCGACGCCGCCTTCGGACCGGAGAACGCGGGACTGCCCCGGCCGGAGCTCACCGAGCGCGCCGCCCGGGCGCTCGAGGCAGCGCGAGTCGACCTCGACCCCGAGCGGGCGCCGCTGGACGCCTCGGGCGGCCAGCAGCAGCGGATCGCGCTGGCCGGCGCGCTGGCCCTGCGCCCCGACCTGCTGCTCCTGGACGAGCCGACCTCCATGCTCGATGCCCCGACGGCCGAGGAGGTGCGCCGGGCGATCCTCGCGGTCACGGGCCGCCGCACCCTCGTCGTCGCCGAGCACCGGATCGGGCCCTGGCTGCCGCACGTGGACCGGCTGATCGTGCTCGGCTCCCGCGCCCGGGTGCTCGCCGACGGGCATCCGGACCAGCTCCTCTCCCACCGTCGCGAGGTGCTGATCGAGGCGGGAGTGCTCGAGGAGGAGGCCGCCGCCGAGGAGGCACCGGGCCCTGTCGGGCCCAGCGAGACCGTCGCCGCGCTGCGCGGCGTCACCGTGCCCGCCCGGGGACTCACCGCACCGCAGGACCTCGAGCTGCGCGCTGGGCGGCTGACCGCGCTGACCGGCCCGTCCGGTGCGGGCAAGACCTCCCTCCTGCGCGTCCTCGTCGGCGCGACGGAGCCGGGCGCGGGCGCCGTGTCCCGCCCCGAGCCCTCCCAGATCGCCCTCGTCCCCCAGGACCCCGAGCACTCCTTCGTCGCGACGACCGTGCGGGAGGAGGTCCTCGCCTCCCCCTGGGCCACGGACGAGGACCTCGCGGACGAGCTCCTTCAGCGGGCGGGCCTCGCCCCGCTCGCCGGCGCCCACCCCCACCGCCTCTCCGGCGGCGAACAGCGCCGTCTCGCGATCGTCGCGGCCCTCGCCCAGCGCCCCGACCTGCTCGTGCTGGACGAGCCGACCGTGGGCCTGGACGCCCGGCGGCGCCGTGAGGTGCTGGAGCTGCTGCGCGAGGCGAGGGCCCGCGGCACGGCGGTGCTCGCCGCGAGCCACGACGAGCTCCTCGTCGCCGCGGCCGACGCGCGCCACGACCTGCCCGCCCCGGCGTCGGGCGCGGTCCCCACGCCCGCGCCCCGCCGGGTCCCGGCCGACGCGCTGAACCCGCTGACGCTGAGCCTGATCGGGATCCTCGCCGCGATCGGCTCCTTCGCCGTGCAGAGCTGGCAGGGCGGGCTGCTCGCCCTCGCCCCGACAGTGCTGCTCGCCCCGCTGGCGGTGCGGAGCCTGCGCGGCGCGGCCCTGCGCCTGCTCCCGATCCTGCTCTCCGCGGCGGGGCTCGCCTGGACCACGGCGCTGCTGGGCGAGGCGCCGGCGCTGTCCGGGGAGGCATGGCTCGTCGGCCTGAAGGAGGCCGCGCGGATCACCGCCTTCGTCGCCCCCGGGGTGCTGGCTCTCGCCTCCGTGCGCCCCACCCCGCTCGGGGACGCGCTCGGCCAGCGCCTGCACCTGCCCGGACGGCCTGTCGCCGCCTCCGTGATCGCGCTGGTGCGGGTGGGGCATCTGGGCCGGCAGTGGGCTGCGATCCTCGAGGCCCGCACTCGCCGCGGCCTCGGCGGTCCCCGCTCCCCCCGCGTGCTCGCGGGCGCCACCCTCGCCCTGCTCGTGGACACGCTGCGCGGCGCCGAGCAGCAGGCCCTGGCGATGGACTCCCGCGGCTTCGCGACCGCGACGCACCGCACCTGGGCGGCGCCGAGCCCCGTCGGCCCCGCGGACCTGCTGGGGGTCGTGATCGCGGCGGGGCTGCTGGTGTGGCCGTTGCTGGCAGAGATGCTCGTCGGTGCTGCGTAATACGCTGGGGCGATGACCGACGACTCCCTGGATCCCGAGCTCATCGACCTCGCCAATGCCCTGCTGGACGCCGCCCGGACGGGCGACGCCGAGACCGTGCGCGCCTTCCTCGACAACGGCGCGCCGGCGAACCTGCGCGACGCCTCCGGGAACTCCCCGCTCATGCTCGCCGCCTATCACGGGCATTCCGCGCTGGTGACCGAGCTCGCCGCCCGCGGCGCCGACGTGGACCTGCTCAACGACCGCGGCCAGTCCCCGCTCGCCGGCGCCGCCTTCAAGGGCTTCACCGAGGTGGCGACGGCGCTGCTCGAGGCCGGGGCGGACCCGGACCTCGGTGAGCCGAGCGGCCTGGCGACGGCGCGCTACTTCGAGCGGGCCGAGATCGTGGAGCTGATCGAGGCGCGCCGGGCCTGAGCCGACGGGGACGGGCTCAGGCGCTCGCGGGACGCAGCACCATCGCGACGTGCTCGATCCCGGCCTCGAGGAACACATCGCTCACCGTCTCGAAGCCCATCGAGGCGTACCACGTCTCGAGATACGCCTGGGCGTCGAGGTGCACCTCGGCGCTCGGGGCGAGCTCCCGGGCCCGCTCGAGCGCCGCGACCATGAGGCGCCTGCCATGGCCGCAGCGGCGGCGGTCCGCGCGCACCGCGACCCGGCCGATGCGGAGCGTGCCGTCCGTCTCCCGCAGCAGGCGCAGGTGCGCGATCGGCGCGCCCTCCTCCTCGAGCCACAGCAGCTCCGTGGTGGGCTCGAGCTCGCGCCCGTCGAGGTCCGCGTCGGTCGCGCCCTGCTCCATCGTGAACACGTCCTGGCGGAGCGTCGCCAGGAGGTAGAGGGTGCGGGCGGAGAGGTCGTCGAGGACGGCGCGGTGCAGGTCGGGCGCGGCGGCGGGCTGGTCGGGCATGGGCGTCAGGGTACTGCCGTCGGCGCCGATCACCGCGCGAGCGCCCAGGGTGCGGCGGGGTGCTCGCGGGTCCAGCCCGCGCGGCGGCTGCGGACCCGCTGGCAGCGCGGGCACCAGAACACCGTGCGCGCGGCGATCTCTCCCGAGCGCACCGTCGTCCCGCACAGCCGGCAGGGCAGGGTCTGGCGGTGGTAGACGTAGAAGGACTCCTCGCGCGGCACGACGTCCGGGTCCTCGTCCCCGTTCTGGCGGGTGCCGCGGGAGCGCTCGACGATCCGCGCCTCGATCTGCCGGTGCTCGGGCTGGGTGGCGACGATCCTCCCCGTCCGCGCGCCATAGGCCATCAGCGCGACCAGGTCCTCCCACATCTCCTGGCACATCCCGGCGGTGAGATCGCGTCCGGGGACGAAGGGATCCAGTCTCGCCCGGAACAGCAGCTCGGCGCGATAGATGTTCCCGATCCCGGCGACGACCTTCTGGTCCATCAGCAGCGCGCCGATCGTGGTGCGGGAGCGCCGGATCCCCTCGACGAAGCGGCGCCGTGCGGAGCCGTCGGGGTCCGGGCGCAGCGGGTCCGGGCCGAGCCGGTCCAGCACCCGCTGCCGGCCCTCGGCGTCCAGCACCTCGCAGGCGGTGGGGCCGGTGAGGTCGGCGAGGCCGCGGGGGCCGGCGATCCGCAGCCGCACCGTCTCCCGCGGCACGATCCGCCGCCAGTCGACGGTGCCCTCGCTCTCCTCCTCCCGCTCGCCGACGCGCAGGCGCGGGGCGCCGATCGCGTGGGCGTCGATGAATCCGGGATCGCCCGCGAAGGTCCAGGACCCGTACAGGCCCAGGTGCACGTGGACGTGCCGCACCGACGGATCCGCCGGGTCGACGTCGGCCGTTGGGCTAAAGGGGAGGAAGAGGTGCTTGCCCACCGCCTCGGCGCCGAGCAGCACCTGGCCGTCGAGCCGTGCGGCGTCGGAGAAGCGTCCCTGGGGGCTGGAGGTGCGCACCCGCTGCCCGCCGAAGCCGCGCGCGAAGGCGGCGGCGAGCCGATGGACGGTGTGGCCCTCCGGCATCAGCGCGCGTCGGCGCCGGCGCCCTGGTCCTCGCTGTAGCCGCCGGTGGTCTCGTAGCGGGCCACCAGGTCGATGCGGCGCTGGTGGCGCTCCTCGCCGGAGAACGGCTCGGCCAGGAACACGTCGATCAGCGCCTCGAGCTCCTCCTCGGAGTGCTGGCGGGCGCCCACCGAGATCACGTTCGCATCGTTGTGCTCGCGGGCCAGGCGCGCAGTCTCCTCGTTCCACACCAGAGCGGCGCGGACGCCGGCGACCTTGTTCGCGGCGATCTGCTCGCCGTTGCCGGAGCCGCCGATGACGATGCCGAGGGAGCCGGGCTGCGCGACGACGGCCTCACCCACGTCGGTGCAGAAGGGCGGGTAGTCGTCCAGGGCGTCGTACTCGTGGGCGCCATGGTCGGTGACCTCGTGCCCCTTCTTCTCCAGCTGGGCCACCAGACGGTTCTTCAGCTCGAAGCCGGCGTGGTCGGTACCGATGTGCACGCGCATGTCGTGGATGTCTTCCTGTCGTGGGGAGGGGCGAGGAGGCCCGTCGGGGACGGGCTGTGCAGTCAGCTGAGGTCGACGCCGCCGGAGCGGGAGCGCTTGAGCTCGTAGAAGCCGTCGATCGAGGCGAGCGTCGCGAGCGCGTCCAGCAGCTTCCCGGCGTCCTCGCCCCTCGGGGCCGGGGAGACGACGGGGCCGAAGTAGGCGGTGCCCTCGCCGAAGGAGATCACCGGGGTGCCCACGTCGTCGCCGACGCGGGAGGTGGCGCCCTCGTGCGAGGCGCGCAGCGCCGTGTCGATCTCGTCTCCGGCGACCGGCTCGTAGGTCTCGATCAGCTCGGCGGGCAGATCCGCGTCGGCGAGCGCGGCGACCGCGGTGGCACGACGGTCCTCGTTCTGACCGCCGACGTGATAGCGCTCGCCCCAGGCGGTGTACCAGCGGGAGAAGGCCTCGTTCCCCTCGGCCTCGCGGATCGCGATCGCCAGCCGGGCCGGGCCCCAGGAGTCATCGAGCATGGCGCGGTAGCCGGGATCGAGCTCGCGACCCTCGTTGAGCACGGACAGCGACATCACCGAATAGACCGGCTCGATCTCGCGCACCTCGGCGGCGTGCAGCAGCCAGCGGCTGGTCATCCAGGCGAACGGGCAGACGGGGTCGACGAACAGCTCCACACGACGGGCGCTCACGGACTCTCCTCGGATCGGGGGTGGTGAGCCCCCATTGTCGCACCGGCGCGCCCGCCGTGCGTCGACCGGCTCACATCGGGGGAAAACTCCTTGCCCCGCAGGGCCCGGACGGGTTGGATCGGACGAGTGCTCGACTCCTCCCCCGCCGCGGCCGCGGCGACCTCCTCCCCGGCGCGCCCCGTCCCCGGCGTGCTGCGCTCCATCCTGCGCACCCACCGTCGCACCCTCGCGCTCATCCTGCCGCTGGCGACCGTGTCCGAGGGTGTCGAGATGCTCATGCCGATCGTGCTGGGCCTCCTCATCGACCACGGCATCCTCGCCGGCGATCTGCGGCTGACGGTGCTGGGCGCGGCGGGGCTGATCCTGCTTCGCGTGCTGGGCGTGCTGCTGTGGGTGTGGACCTTCCTGCTCTCGCAGAAGGCGGTCATGTACGAGCGGCACCGGCTGCGGGTGGGCCTGACCGGTGCGGTGCTCGACCCGCGCTCGCGCACGGTGCGCCGCCCCGCCGGCGAGGTGCTCTCGATCGCGACGTCGGATGCAGACAAGGCCTCCGACGTGATGGACATGATCCCGTGGGTGGTCCCCTCGACCCTCGCGGTGCTGGGCGCGACCGTCTATCTCGCCGCGATGGACCTGTGGCTGGGACTCGCGATGGGGCTGGGCATCGTGGTGATGGTCGTGGTGATCCGCGTGATCACCCCGACCAGCAGTCCCAGGCCGCGGAGGCCGCCGCGACCGCGACCGACCTCGTGCACGGGCTGCGGGTGCTGCAGGGCCTGGGCGTGCAGAGCCGGGCGCGGGCGACCTACCGCCGTCGCTCCCGCATCGCGCTGGACGCGGCGCTGGTCAACGCCCGCTACTCGGGTCTCTCCTCTGGTCTGACGACCCTGGTGACCGGGACGATGCTCGCGGCGGTCGTGATCCTCGCCTCGCTGCGCACCCTCGACGGCGCGCTGACCCTCGGCGTGCTGATCGCCGTGGTGGGCCTGGCCCGCTACGTGATGGGGATGCTGCAGGGCCTCTCCGGCGCCCCGGTGTGGTGGGCCGGCATGTCCACCTCCGCGCGCCGCGTGCGGGACCTGTACACGGACCTCGGCCGCACGGTCGACGACCCGGAGCTGACGCTGGACGTGCTCACCACGCAGCGCGACGAGCGCGGCAGCCGCGGAACGGGCCGGCGCGGCGCGGCGGGCGGCCTCCACCTGCCGCTGCTGTCCGTCGCCGACGGCGAGGTGGTGGCGCTGGCCTGCGCGGATCCGGCCGACGCCGCGGACGTGATCGACGCGGTCAGCGGCCGCGTCGACGGCGGCGCAAGGGTGGGCGAGGTGGCGATCACGCCCGAGGACCGGCTGGGCCTGCGGGCGGACCTGCTCGTCGAGCCGCACGTCGTGGACCTCTTCGACGGCACCCTGCGCGAGCAGCTCGCGACCCGTGCCCCCGAGCAGAGCCCCTCGCCCGAGACCGGCGACGACGGCTGGGCCGACGCGGCGCTGCACGCCGCCGGCGCCGAGGACCTGCTGCGGATCCTGCCCGAGGGCTACGACACCCGCATCCTGGACCGCGGCGCGAACCTCTCCGGCGGGCAGCGGCAGCGGATCGCGCTCGCCCGCGCCGTCGCCGCGGACGCGCCGGTGCTCGTGCTGCACGACCCGACCACCGCGGTCGACGCCGTCACCGAGCAGAACATCGCCGAGGCGCTGGTCGCCGCACGGCACCGCACCGACCGGGCGACCCTGCTGGTCACCCGCGCCCCGGCGCTGCTGCAGGCGGCGGACCGCGTCGTCTTCGTCCGCGACGGGCGGATCACCGCCGAGGGCGAGCACACGGATCTGATGGGACACGAGACGTACCGGGAGGTGGTGCGGCGATGAGCGCACCTCAGAAGGCCGGCCTGGACTGGGACCGGCCGCTCGAGGAGGTCCTCGGCGAGGACGCGACCGCGCGCCGTCAGCTGGCCGAGCATGCGCAGCTGCTGCCCATCGCGGGCCCCGGCGCCTCGATGCGCTTCATGCTCGCGCGGCTGCGGGAGCACTGGCTCTCGGCCACGGCCACGCTGCTGATCACCGTCGGCGGCGCGGTCGCCGCCGCGATCCTCCCCCGTCTGATCGGCTCCGCCGTGGACGTGGTCGCCGACGGCGGCTCGTCCGCCGAGGTGTGGTCGCTGGGGCTGCGGATCCTCGGGGTCGGGGTGCTCCAGGCGGTGCTGATGGCGGTCGGCTGGTCGATGATCTCCGCGCTCGGCCAGCGGATCCTCGCCGGGATGCGCGAGGACGTGATCGACCGCGCCCTGGACCTGCCCGCGCAGACCATGGAGCGCACCGGCATCGGCGACGCCCTCTCCCGCGTCGCCGACGACGTGGACGTCGCCGCCCGTGCGGTGAACAACCTCGTCCCGAACCTCATCCAGCTCGGATTCCTGGTGCTGATCACCCTGGGCGGCATGGCGATGCTCTCGCCGTGGCTGCTGCTCATGGTCGTGATCATCGTGCCGATGTACGTGCTGGCCGCGACCTGGTACCTGCGCCGCACCGGCCCGATCTACCGCCGCGAGCGGATCGCGATGGGCGCCCGCGCCCAGGGCCTGCTCTCCGCCATCCACGGCATCCCCACCGTGCACGCCTACGGCATCGAGCGGCGCGAGACCCGCCACGTGGCCGTGCTCTCGGAGACCGCCGCGCTGCTGAACATGCGCGTGATGCACCTGGTGAGCCGGCTGGTGCTGGGCCTGAACGTGCCCGAGAACCTGGCGCTGGCGATGGTGATCGGGGTCGGCTTCGTGCTGGTGCAGACCGGTGCGGCGCCCGTCGGCCTGGTCACCGCGGCGGCAGTGTACCTGGTGACCCTGTTCTGGCCGATGATGGCGGTGATCTTCGACCTCGACGAGGTCCAGTCGGCGCTGGCGAGCCTGGCGAGGATGGTCGGGGTGATCACCTCGATCGACCCGGCGGTCTCGCCCGGCACCGAGGTGCCCCGCGACGCCTCGATCCGCCTCGAGCAGGTCTCCCACGCCTACGGCGAGGACGAGGACGGCAACGAGCGGATCGTGCTGCGGCCGCTGGACCTCGAGATCGCCCCCGGCGAGACCGTCTCGCTGGTGGGCGCCTCCGGCGCGGGCAAGTCGACCCTCGCCGCGATCATGGCCGGCACTCTCGTCCCCCGCCACGGCCGGGTGCTGCACGGCGGTGCGGATCTCGCGAGCGCGGATCTCGAGGCCGTCCGACGCCATGCCTCGATCGTCTCCCAGGACGTGCACGTCTTCCGCGGCACGCTGCGGGAGGACCTGCAGCTGGCCGCCCCCGACGCCTCCGACGAGCTGCTGCGCGTGGCGCTGGCGCGGGTGGAGGCGCTCGCGTGGGTGGACCGGCTGCCGCAGGGCCTGGACACCGAGGTGGGCGAGAAGGGCGAGCGGCTCACCGCCGAGCAGTCCCAGCAGCTGGCCCTCGCCCGCGTCTCGCTGCAGGATCCCGCGGTGCTGATCCTCGACGAGGCCACGGCCGACGAGGGCTCCTCCGGGGCGCGGGTGCTCGAGCGCGCGGCGCTCGAGGTCGCCCGCGGCCGGACCACGATCATCGTCGCCCACCGCCTCTCGCAGGCGCGGGTCGCCGACCGGATCCTGGTGATGGCCGACGGCGCGGTCGTCGAGCAGGGCACCCACGACGAGCTCGTCGCCCGCGGCGGGGACTACGCCCGGCTGTGGGAGGCCTGGGC
>DHCFD07801__coassemble_1325_pt1 | contig 18573 bp, 12 predicted proteins | sample DHCFD07801__metabat2_low_PE_007 | metagenome-assembled genome bin DHCFD07801 | reverse complement strand
TCTGCTCCACCAGCGCGAAGCTCGTCAGCCCGTTGACCACCACGGCGGTCACGGTGCTGAGGATCTCGTCGCTCTCCTCGTCGTCGGCGGCGTCGTGGAGCTGCTGGGCGGTGGTCTGGGCGATGCCGATCAGGCCGCGGCCGAGGATCCTCGCCTGGCCGGTGCTCAGCGCGCGATAGGAGGTCAGCACCCCAGCCAGCTCGATCGACATCTCGTCGAGGATCCGGGTGACCCGCTCCTTGACCTCGTCCGAGACGATCTCGTGACCGGTGAACAGGCGCAGCGAGTTCTTCAGCGCCATGAGCTCGTAGAAGCGGCGCAGGCCGAGCCGGACCCGGTCCTCGGCGTCGCCGCCGCGCCCGGCCATGTCGCGGACCTCGACGAGCATCGCCTCGCCGATCACGTCCAGCACCTCGACGTAGAGGGTCTCCTTGGAGCGGAAGTGCTGGTAGAGGACGGGCTTGGTGACCCCGGCGGCGGTGGCGATGTCGTCCATCGAAGTGGCCTGGTAGCCCTTCTCGGTGAACACCTCGGTGGCCAGGCGCAGCAGCTGCGAGCGACGCTGCTCGCGGGGCATCCGGGAGGTGGTGGGCGAGGACATGAGGTCAACCTCCGGAATCGGACATTAGGGACATCGGGTGATCCCGCACACTGTACCGCCGTCGGAGGCCTGTGCGGAGCATCCCGGACGTCAGGGCCATGGGGTCCAATGGTCCCATGCGACGCACCGGCACCATCACGGGGGAGGGCATCCGCCTGCTCGGACCCGATCTCGAGGCGCTTCCCGCGCTGCTGCCCGCCGCGCAGCTGGACTCGGGTCAGCGACGCGCCCTCGACGCCGTCACCGCCGGTCACCACGTGATCGTCCATGGCGGGCCCGGCAGCGGGCGCACCGCCCTCGCGCTCGCCGCGGCCGACGCCACCGGGGAGGACGCCCTGCTGCTGGCGCCGCGCCGCCTCGCCGCCGGGCGCCTGCGCGACGCGCTCGCCGTCCACGGACAGGGCACGGCCCGCGCCATGACCCCGCCCGCCCTCGCCCATGCGATCACCCGCGCCGACGCGCTGCGCCGAGGGCTGGGCGAGCCGACCCTGGTCACCGGCGCAGAGCAGGATGCCCTGCTCGCCGAGCTGATCGCCGAGCGCCCCTCCTGGCACCTGGACGTCGACCCCGGCGCACGCACCCTGCCCGGCTTCCGCACCGAGCTGCGCGACCTGATCACCCGCGCCGGGGAGCTCGGCCTCGGCCCCGCCGCGCTCGAGGAGCTCGGCCGCGAGCACGGCCGCCCCGCCTGGCGCGACGCCGCCGCGCTGCTGCGCGACTACCTCGGCGTGCTCGACCTCGAGGCCTCCGCCGCGCTCGACGCCGGCCCCCGCCTCGACTCCGGCGCGCTGGTGCGACGCGCCGCCGTGCTCCTGGCGGACCCGACCCTCCCCGCCCCCTTCCGCACCGTGGTGGTCGACGACGCCCAGGACCTCACCGCCGCCGGCATCGACCTCGTCGCCGCGCTCGCCACGGCCGGGGCGAAGGTGCTGGTGACCAGCTGCCCCGATGCGGCGGTGGACACCTTCCGCGGCGCCCTGCCCGATGCCGCCGCCCGGCTGCGCGAGGCCCTGCCCGGCGTGCCGCTCGAGATCACGCTGGACGGCGCGCACGGCGGCGAGGAGGGGCTCGTCGCCGTGGTCGACGCGCTGCGGGGCAGGCTCCCGCTCGCGGGCGCCCCGGCCGCGTCCCGTCGGCCCCGCGCCGAGCGACCGGGAGGGCTCGTGGCGCTGCGCGCCGCGGACCCGCTGGACGAGGCGCGGCTGATCGGCTCCGCCCTGCGCGACCTCCACCACCGCGAAGCCGTCGACTACGACGACATGGCCGTGGTGTGCCGCTCCGGCGCGGCCGTCGCCGACGTCGCCGATCTGCTCTCCCGCACCGGACTGCCCGTCCGGGTCCCGCGCCGCCCCCAGCCGCTGCGCGACGTCGCCGTGGTCGACGACCTGCTCACGGTCCTCGAGCTCGGCCTCGCCCCCGCCGGCACCCCGCTCGAGGCCCGCACCGCGACCGCGCTGCTGCGCGGCCCCTTCGGCGACGCCGACGACCTGCGCCTGCGCCGCATCCGCCGCCTGCTGCTGGCCGCCCATCGCGCGGAGGAGGCGAGCGCGGCAGGGGAGGACCTGACGAGATCGAGAGAGTCGCGGGAGAGCGGCTCCGAGGAGCCCGCCTCGGCCGAGCACCGCCCGAAGGACAGCACGGAAGATGCCCCCACCCCGCCGGTCACGAGCGAGGAGCTGCTCGCCCGCGCCCTGGTCGAGGACGAGGTGCCCGGCCTTCCCGCCGCGGACGCCCGCGACCGCGCCGCCGCCCCCGTGCACCGCCTGCGCGACATGATCCGCGCCGTCCGGGAGCACCGCGAGGACGGCGCCGAGCAGGTGCTCTGGCACGCCTGGGACGCCTCCGGCCTCGCCGGCGGCTGGCGCCGCGCCGCCCTCGGCGACGCCGGGGACGTGGACGGCGCCCGCGCCCGGATGGCCGCGGCGAGGCTGGACGCGCTGCTGGAGCTGTTCGCCGCCGCCGAGCGCCTCACCGAGCGCCGCCCCGGCGCCGGAGCCCTCGACCTCGTCGAGCAGATCCGCGCCCAGGCCGTCGTCGAGGACACCCTCGCCCCGGCCGCCGCCGCCCGTGGCCGGATCGACGTGCTCACCCCCGCCCAGCTCGCCGGCGAGCACCGCGACACCGTCGTGCTCGCCCGCCTCCAGGAGGGCGCCTGGCCGGACCTGCGCCTGCGTTCGACCCTCTTCGGCGCCGCGGACCTCTCCCTGCTCGCCGGCCCTCGCGCCGCCGACCCCGCCCCGGGCCCCGAGGCGCTGCGCGCCCTGCAGCGCGAGCAGGTCCTCGCCGACGAGCTGCGCCTGGCCGTCAGCGCCCTCGCCCGCGCCCGGACCCGCGTGCTGCTCACCGCGATCGAGGGCGAGCAGGAGGAGCCCTCCGCCCTCTTCGACGTGCTCGAGGACGCGGCGGGGGAGCCGTGGATCGACCCCGAGGTGCTGCGCCGCGACCCGGGCCCCGCCCCCGACGCGCGCCGCCTCGTCGCCGCGCTGCGCCGCCGCCTGCACGAGGAGGACCCCGTCCGCTCCCGCGATGCGGCCCTCGCCCTGGAGGCCCTGGGCCGCGCCGGCGCCCCCGGCACCGACCCCGGCCGCTGGTACCACCAGCAGCCCAGCTCCACCGCACCGCTGCACGGCCCGGACGACCCGATCACCCTCTCGCCCTCCGCTCTCGAGCGCGCCGTGGACTGCCCCCAGTCCTGGCTGATGGAGCGCGCCGGCGGCACCCGCGCGGGCGGCCCCGCCCAGCTGCTCGGCACCGCGATCCACCACCTCGCCCAGATCCACCCCCGCGGCGAGGTCGATCTCCTGGACGAGCTGCACACCCTGCTGCGCGGCATGCCCGGCACCGACACCTGGTCCGGCCGCCGCCGCGTGCGCCACGCCGAGGACGCCGCCCGCCTGCTCACCGAGCACCTCCGCGTCGCCGGCGAGCCCCTCGCCGTCGAGGCGCCCTTCGAGGTGGCGCTGGACCGCGTCCGCCTGCGCGGCAGCATCGACCGGATCGAGGGCGATGCGACCGGGCTTCGGGTCGTGGACCTCAAGACCGGCCGCACCGCGAAGTCCGCCGCGAAGGCCGAGGAGGACCTGCAGCTGGCCGCCTACCAGGCCGCCGTGCGCGAGGGGGCGCTCGCCGAGCAGCTCGGGGAGGACGCCCCCGAGCGGCTGAACGGCGCCCAGCTCGTCTACGTCGGCACCGGCGGGAAGAAGGCCGCGGTGCGCACCCAGACCGCGCTGCCCCGCGCCGAGCACCCCGAATGGTTCGACGAGCTCGTCCGCGACGTGGCCCGGGAGGTCTCCGGGGAGCATGTCACGGCGCGTCGCAACGCCCACTGCGACCACTGCGCGGTGCGCTCCAGCTGCCCGCTCCAGCCCGAAGGAGAGCAGCTGTGACCACCGGCTCCGTCCATGTCCCCGCCCCCGGAGCTCCCGCCGCCCGGTACTCCGCCGCGCAGCTCGCGGCCCTGCTCGAGCAGCCCCCGCCCACCGCCGAGCAGACCTCCGTGATCGAGGCGCCGCTCGCGCCGATGCTGGTGGTCGCCGGCGCCGGCTCCGGGAAGACCGAGACCATGGCCTCCCGCGTGGTGTGGCTGATCGCCAACGGCATCGTCGAGCCGCGCCAGGTGCTGGGCCTGACATTCACCCGCAAGGCCGCCCACGAGCTCGGCGAGCGGATCGGCGCCCGCCTCGCCACCTTCGCCGCCGCCCTCCGCGGGGCCGGGGAGGAGCTGCCGCCCGGCCTCGAGCGCGGCGGCGACGAGCTCGTCGGCCAGCGTCCCCTGGTCCACACCTACAACGGCTTCGCCCTGGACCTGGTGCGCGAGCACGCCCTCGCCGTCGGCATCGACCCGGACCTGACCATGATGTCCGCCTCCGCCTCCTGGCAGCTCGCCCACGAGATCGTCGAGGGCTGGGACGACTCCCTGGACCTCGAGGCCTCCCCGGCCACGCTCACCGCCGGGCTGCTCTCGCTGAGCTCCTCTCTCGCCGACCACCTCGTCACCCCCGAGCAGCTCGAGGCGCATCTGCGCGAGATCCGCGACCACCTCTCCCAGATCCCGCTGCAGGTCGAGGGCAGGCGACGCACCACCCCGAAGGACGTCGCGAAGGTCATCGACCAGCTCGAGCAGCGCCTGGCCCTGATCCCGCTGCTGCACCGCTTCGCCGAGATCCGCACCGCCGACTCCGCACTGGACTTCTCCGACCAGGTCTCCCTCGCCGCCCGCATCGCCCGCGAGGTCCCCGCCGCCGCGACCCTCGCCCGCCGCATGCACCGCGTGGTGCTGCTGGACGAGTTCCAGGACACCTCCGTCGCCCAGCTGCGCATGCTCACCGACCTCTTCGGCCCCGGCCACGCCGCCTGCGCCGTCGGCGACCCGCAGCAGGCGATCTACGGCTGGCGCGGCGCCTCGGCCGCCTCCCTCGCCGGCTTCGCCGACGCCTTCGCCACCGAGGAGCAGCCGGTCCTCCAGCGCACCCTGTCCACCTCCTGGCGCAACGACGAGGCCGTGCTCGCCGTCGCCAACCGCGTCGCCGCCCCGCTGCGCGCCGCCGGCGCCGGGATCGAGATCCCCGAGCTGCACCCCCGCCCCGGCGCGGGGGAGGGAGCCTGCGAGATCCTCGAGGCGGCCGACGAGCGGGCCGAGGCGAGGGCGATCGCGGACTGGATCCTCGCCCGTCGCGCCGAGGACGGACGCGACGCCGGGGACGGCGCCGGCCCCGCCGATGCCCCGCCCGCCTCCGCCGCGGTGCTCGTGCGCGCCCGCCGCCAGATCCCCGCCCTCGTCGCCGTGCTCGAGGAGAGGGGGCTGCCCGCCCAGGTCGTCGGCCTCGGCGGTCTGCTGCACCGCCCCGAGGTCGCCGACGTGCGGGCACTGCTCGAATGCGCCCACGACCCCGGCCGCGGCGACGCCCTGATGCGCCTGCTCACCGGGCCGCGGATCCGGCTCGGCGCCCGCGACCTCGCCGTCCTCGGCCGCTGGCGGGACCGGATGGGGTCCCGTCGACGGGCCGGCGCGGGCGAGGCCGGGGCCGTCGGCGCCCGGGACGAGGCCGAGGAGGTCTCCCTCGTCGACGCGGTCGACGACCTGCCGCCCGCGGACTGGACCGACCCCTCAGGCCGCGCCCTCACCCCCGTCGGCCGGGAGCGGCTGCTGCACCTCCAGCAGATGCTGCGCGAGATGCGGCGCCTGCTCCCGCTGCCCCTGCCGGACCTGGTCACCGCCGCGATCCGGGTGCTCGAGGTGGACCTCGCGCTGCTGGAGACCGCCCCGGGCACCGGTGCGCTCGCCGACCTCGAGGCGTTCCGCGACCACGCCGCCTCCTTCGAGCGCACCGCCCGTCGCGGCGGCCTCGGCGCCTATCTCGACCTGCTCGAGATCAGCGAGGACGAGGAGGCCGGGCTCTCCGTCACCGCCGCGCCCGAGCAGGCCCAAGACCCCGCCGCCGTGACCATCGTGACCATGCACTCCGCCAAGGGCCTGGAGTGGGACCTGGTCGCCGTCGCCGGTCTCACCGAGGGCTCCGTCCCCTCCTATGACCTGCGCCGCGCGAAGGCCGACGAGTCCGGGCGGGTGCGCGTGCCCGGCGACGGCTGGCTCGGCAAGCTCGCCGGCGCCTCCGTCCCCACCGCCCTGCGCGGAGATGCGGACACGCTGCCCGAGCTCGCCTGGGCCGAGGCGGACACCCAGGTCGACGCCGAGGGGATCATCCAGGAGTACCGCTTCGCGCAGGGCGAGGAGGCGCTGGCCGAGGACCGGCGCCTGATGTACGTCGCCGTCACCCGCGCCAGGCGCCGCCTGCTGCTGACCTCCGCCGCCTGGCGCGAGGGGGTGCGCACCCCGCGGCCCCGCTCCCGCTATCTCACCGAGGCGGCGCCGCTGGTGCCCGAGACGTTCCGCTCTGCGCAGGAGGTGCCGGAGGATAACCCGCTGGAGTCCGAGCGGCCCACCGCCACCTGGCCGCCCGCTCCGGGCGAGGCCGAGCAGGCCCGCGCCCGCGCCGCCGCCCGCCTCGCCGAGGTCGCCCGCGAGACCGCCGCCGCGTCGACGGACCTGGCCACCGACGACCCGGCGCTCGGTGGCCCGCAGCCCGACCGGACGGACCCGCCCGGTCCCGCGTCGGCCGCAGGGATCGAGGCGCCCGCGCTCGCCGACCCGGAGCTCGAGGAGCTCGTGCGACGCGCTCTCGCCGACCTCGCCCAGCACGCCGCCGCGCCCTCCGTGCACTCCCCGCCGCGGCTCTCCGCCTCCCAGGTGGTGGCGCAGGCCCGCGACCCGCAGGCCGCCGCGATCGAGCTGCTGCGCCCGCTGCCGCGCCGCCCCTCACCGGCCGCGGTGCGCGGCACCGCCTTCCACGCCTGGCTCGAGAACCGGTTCGAGAGCGCGACGCTGCTGGACCTCGAGGATCTCGCCGATCTCGAGGACCCGGAGGAGGAGCGCGCCCTCGCCGACGCCCGCGCCCTGCGCGAGGCCTTCGAGGCCTCCGACTGGGCGCACCGCAGCCCGATCGCTGTCGAGCAGCCGGTCACCACCCGGATCGGCGAGATCGGCGTGCGCGGCGTGATCGACGCGGTCTTCGCCGAGCCCGAGGGCGGCGACGGCACGGCAGGTCCCGACGGCACCGGCGGAGTGATCATCGTGGACTGGAAGACGGGCCGCATGCCCCGCCCCGCCCAGCTGCGCGAGCGCTCCCTGCAGCTCTCGCTCTACCGCCTGGCCTGGCACGAGCGGACCGGTCTGCCGCTCCGAAACATCCGCACGGCCTTCCACTTCGTGGCCGACGGGATCACCCACGAGGTCACCGAGCACCCCTCCCGCGAACGGATCGCGGAGATGCTGTCGGGGGAGTGAAGCCGCGGGTGAGCTGGTGCCGCCACGGGCTCATGCCGCCCGGGTCGGCGGCCGCCGGGAGAATCGGGTCGGTGAAGGCGCTGAGCCCTGCTCAGGCCTCCGAGCGCGCGGCGTCGGCGGACCGCCCGCCGTCCTCGTTCGCGCTCATCTCGTCGTAGGCGCGCTCGGCCTCCTCGCGCGCGATCTGCGCGAGGTCCGCGTCGAGATCGGCGATCATGCCGCGGGCATCGGCGACGATGTCCTCGTCCTCGATCTCCAGGCCGTGCTCGAGCCACTCCGCGACCGCGAACTCGCCGAGCGCCTGCGCCCGCTCCATCAGCCGGGGATGGCTCGAGGTGGGCAGCTCCTCGCGGTACGCGGCGTACAGGGAGTCGAACCGCTCCGGGTCCAGCGACGAGATCAGCCAGGCCAGATCCGTCGCAGGATCGCCGACGAGCGAGGAGGACCAGTCCCGCACGGCGCTGAGGCGCCGGCCCGAGATGAACAGGCTCTCCTCGGAGAGGTCCCCGTGGATGAACTGGGGCGTGAAGTCCCACAGCTCCTGATCGGCCAGCAGCGCGTCCCACCGCTGCGCGACCGCGGCGGGCAGGTGCCCGGCGGCGTGGACCTTGTCGATCCGGGCACGGTGGCGGGCGTGCAGCACCTCCGGGGTGAAGGACTCCACCCCTGCGGACTCCGCCGCGTAGCGCGGCACGGTGTGGATCCGGGCGAGGACCTCGCCGAGGGAGCGGGCGAGCTCCTCGCTGTCCTGGAGGTCGTCGAGCATGAGCGGCCGGCCGACGGGGGCCTCGGTCACCGCGCTGCGCCCGCCCTCGGGGAGCTTGACGTAGCCGAGCACGGGCGGGATCACGGCCTTCAGCGGGGTCCCGGTGAGGGCATCGGCGACGCGCAGGTCGCGCTCGAGATGGATCCCGGCGGCCGTGGTGGCGGGGGAGTGGACCAGCACTCGGCGGCCGTCCTCCGCGACCACTCCGGCGACGTCGAGATCCTCGACCGGGGTGGCGATGGAGGAGGTCCGCACCGGGGCCAGCCCGGGGACCGCCGCCGCGGCGAGGGCAGCCATGGAGTAGGAGTTGCGATGCACGCGTCCACCGTACCCGCCCCGACCCCGCGCGCCGGTTAGGCTCGAGGCCATGCCGACGCTCCGTGGACCGCATCTCAGCACGCCCCTGACCCTCCTGGGCTCCGACCGCGACGCGCTGCTGCGCGGCGAGGACGGGGTGCTCGCCCCCGGCGAGGACGCCCGCTATCTCGTCACCCGCGCCGGGGCGGTCGCTCTCTCCGAGGACGAGGACGGCACGCTGCACGCCGTGCTGGAGACCGAGGACCCCCGCGGCGGCACCACCCAGCCGCTGGTGCTGCTGGGCCGACGCGACGGCGTGCGGGTGCTCGCCGTGGAGATCCCCGAGCCGAGCCCCGAGCTCGACGACCCCGGCCGTGATCTGCGTGACCTCCGGCGCGTCGCGGACCGTCTGGCCGACGCGGACGCCGACCTCGCCGCGGCCGCGGTCGCGATGGGCGCCTGGCACCGCTCGATGCGGCACTGCCCGCTGTGCGGCGGGCTGCTCGAGCCCGAGATGGCCGGCTGGGTGCTGCGCTGCCGCGAGGACGGCGTCGAGCAGTTCCCCCGCACCGACCCGGCCGTGATCATGGCCGTGCGCGACGGCCGGGACCGCCTGTTGCTGGCCCGCAACGCCCACTTCCGCGGCCGCTTCCACTCGGTGCTCGCAGGCTTCGTCGAGCCCGGCGAGAGCCTCGAGAACGCCGTCGCCCGGGAGGTCGCCGAGGAGGTGGGCGTGGCCGTCACCGAGGTCGAGTACATGGGCAGCCAGCCCTGGCCCTTCCCGCGCTCGCTCATGCTCGGCTACCGCGCCTGGGCGCCCGAGGCCGGCGAGCTCACCCTCCAGGACGAGGAGATCGCCGAGGCGCGCTGGTTCAGCCGCGAGGAGCTCGCCGCCGCGCTCGCGGCCGACGAGATCGAGCTGCCCGGCCCCGCCTCGATGGGCCGCGCCCTGATCGACGACTGGTACGGCCGCTCCGCCGAGGCCTGAGCGGCGCTCGCCGGCCCGTCGGCCGCCCGGCGGGGTGTGAGGCACCCGCCGTCCACAGCATTCCGTGGAGCGTCGCACCGCCCTGGCAGGATGGAGGGCGATGACCGACCAGACCGCCGCCCCCGACGCCACCGCCCCCTCCGCCCCGCCAGATGCGGAGTCGCTCCTCGCCGCGCTCGACCCCGAGCAGCGCGAGGTGGCGGGCAGCTTCGGCACGCCGCTGTGCGTGCTCGCCGGCGCCGGCACCGGGAAGACCCGTGCGATCACCCACCGCATCGCCTACGGCGTCACCACCGGTCAGCTGAACCCCCGCCACGTGCTCGCCGTCACCTTCACCGCGAAGGCCGCCGCCGAGATGCGCTCGCGCCTGCGGGACCTCGGAGTGCCCGCCGTGCAGGCCCGCACCTTCCACTCCGCCGCGCTGCGCCAGCTGCGCCACTTCTGGCCCCGCGTCGTCGGCGGGCCGATGCCCGACATCATCGCCAGCAAGTACGCCGGGGTGGGCGAGGCCTGCTCCCGCCTGCACCTCAGCGTGGACAGGGCGGCGCTGCGCGACATCGTCGCCGAGGTCGAGTGGTCGCGGGTGTCGATGCTGACCCCCGAGTCCTATCCCGACGCGGCCGCGCAGGCGCGCCGCCCGGGCGTGGCCGGCTTCGACTCCCGCTCCATCTCCCGCATCCTCACCCAGTACGAGGAGGTGAAGAAGGAGCAGGGCGTCATCGACTTCGAGGACGTGCTGCTGCACATGGTCGGCTTCCTCACCGAGCGCGGCGACGTCGCCCGCGAGGTCCGCTCCCAGTACAAGCACTTCGTCGTCGACGAGTACCAGGACGTCTCCGCCCTGCAGCACGCGCTGCTGCGGCTGTGGCTGGGCACCTCCGACGACCTGTGCGTGGTGGGCGATGCCGCCCAGACGATCTACACCTTCGCCGGCGCCCGTGCCTCCTATCTCCTGGACTTCCGCAGCGAGTTCAAGCGCGCCCGCACCATCCGCCTCGAGCGCAACTACCGCTCCACCCCCGAGATCGTTCGCATGGCCAACACCGTCCTCGACGGCGCGCAGGGCCGCACCCGCGCCGGTCGTCTCACCCTCGTCTCCCAGCGCGATGCCGGGCCGCCGCCGCTGGTGGAGTCCTTCCCCGACGACGCCGCCGAGGCCGACGGGATCGCCGACCGCATCGGCGCGCTGATCGCCGAGGGCCGCACCGCCTCCGAGATCGCGATCCTGTTCCGCACCAACAGCCAGTCCGAGGCGTTCGAGCAGGCGCTCACCGCCCGCGGGATCGGCTACCTGGTGCGCGGCGGGGACCGCTTCTTCGAACGGCAGGAGGTGCGGCGCGCGATGGTGTCCCTGCGCGCCGCGACCCGCGTCGAGCAGCTCGACCCGGCCCGCGCCGTCCGTGATGTCCTCTCCCAGCAGGGCTGGTCCGAGCAGGCCCCGGACACCACCGGCGCGATCCGCGACCGCTGGGAGTCGCTGAACGCCCTCGTCGGCCTCACCGACACCATCACCGCCCGGCCCGGCGCGACCATGGCCGACGTGGTCCGAGAGCTCGAGGAGCGGGCCGAGTCGCAGGCCGCGCCCGTCGTCGACGGCGTCACCCTCGCCTCCGTCCATGCCGCCAAGGGCCTGGAGTGGCCGGTCGTGTTCGTGGTCGGCGCGAGCGACGGGCTGCTGCCGATCTCCATGGCGAAGACCCCTGCCGAGGTCGAGGAGGAGCGGAGACTGTTCTACGTCGCCCTCACCCGCGCCCGCGACCTGCTCACCGTCAGCTGGGCCGCGGCCCGCACCCCTGGCGCCCGCGGCTCCCGCAAGCCCTCCCGCTTCCTCGACGGGGTGCTCGCCCATCCCGACTCCCCGCGCACCGCGCCCGGCCCCGGACCGCGCCGCACCGGCCGACGCTCCGCGACCGTCTACTCCGAGTGCCGGGTGTGCGGGCAGGGCCTCGTCTCCGCCGCCGAGCAGCGGCGCGGCCGCCACGACGGCTGCCCCTCCACCGCAGGGCCCGAGCTGCTCGCCGAGCTGCGCAGCTGGCGGCGCGAGGAGTCCGGCCGGCGCGGCGTCCCCGCTTACGCCGTGCTCACCGATGCCGCCCTCGAGGCCGTCGCCGAGCGTGCGCCCCGCACCGAGGAGGAGCTGCTGGCCGTGCCCGGGATCGGCCCCGCGAAGGTCTCCTCGTACGGCGCCGCGCTGCTGCAGATCCTCGCCGGACCCTCCGAGAAGGACTGAAACCGCAGGTCAAAAAATACTTCTGCATTCGCCGGGACGGGTGTAGAGTCGTCCACGTCAATCGTTCGGGTCGTGAGCCGGGAAGCCGGGGCACGCGCACAGAAAGGGGGTGGGTCTCGTGATCGTTCTCAGGAATCTGGCAGGAGCTGGCCTGCGCCCCCTCGGCGCGCCCGCTCTTCTGCCGCGCGAACGGGGCTATGCCCCCGCGGTGCTCCGCCTGAGCTGACGAGGTCCACCCTCGCTGCACGGGGCGGCACCGGCGCCGCCCCCTCCCGCCCCTCCCGGGGCCGTCCTTCCCGACGACGTCGAAGCAGCGAGACGATGACTTCTCTACTGACCACTTTCCTGAACCCTGCGGACGTCTCCGCAGACATGTTGCCGTGCCACGACGCGGACGCGGCCGACCTCTTCTTCTCCGAGCGCCCCGCCGACCTCGAGCAGGCCAAGCTCCTGTGCGCCGACTGCCCCCTGATCCAGGAGTGCCGCCAGGGCGCTCTGGACCGGGGCGAGCCCTGGGGCGTCTGGGGCGGAGCGATCTTCCAGGACGGCCGCATCATCGCCGTCAAGCGCGGCCGCGGCCGCCCGCGGAAGAACCCGCTCCCCGACGCCGACGCGGCATGAGCGCGCCCGCGACGGGCGAGGGGACGACGAAGGGCGGGGCACCGATGGTGCCCCGCCCTTCGCGGTCTGTGGAGGCAGAGCCTCGCAGTACCGTCGATCAGCAGTGTTCGCTGCCGGATCTCCTACCGCTCGTGCCTCGCAGTACGTCGATCAGGCCTTGCCGAGGATCCGGTTCAGCTTGGTGCCGCACTCCGGGCACACGGCCTTGGCCATGCGACGACCGTTGGAGACGACGACGTTGCCCTCGGCCTCCCGCTTCTCGCGGCACTTGACGCAGTAGAACTCTCCGGCATAGGTCTCGTCGGCCATATCCGCTCCTCGTGGGTTCGTGAGTGATGAACATTCACCGGCGCACGACTCTCGCCGCGGACCGGGACCGGACCACTGTAGCGGGGGGCGCACATGCGCACGAATCAGGAACGGCCGCGGCGCGGCGCAGAAGAGGAGTGATCCGATCTGACCGGCCCGTCGTGCGCTTCGGGAGACTGGGGGCTCCGGGGGAGCCGAGGAAGTGCGCACGACGAGCCGATATCGGCGGCCCGACGGCAGCGTGAGGCCGACCTGGGCCGTAGGACCCCGGGGGCGCTCAGCACCACGCGCACCTTCCCCGTGTGCGTCCTGCTAGTTATCCCGGGGTCCTACGTGCAGGGAAACCTAGCCCCTGCGGACCGGGCGGGTCAAAGACGGACCGGGGACCGACTGTGGACAACCGGCCCCATCCTGTGGACAGCCGGCCCCACCCGGTGTGAACACTGTGGAGGAACCGTCATCGTCCCCGGTCACGACGTTCTGACCGGCCGGTTCGCAGTGCACAGCTGTGGACGAAAAAACTTCGCCTGCCGAGCGTGCCAGGCTTGCCCCATGAATGATCTGGTCCACCATGAGCAGCTGAGCGGGCCCCGCGGCGAGCGGGTGCTCGTGCGGCGCAGCGCACGCCGGCGCCGCACCGTGTCCATCACGAGGCGCGACGGCGACATCGTGGTCGCGATCCCCGCCTCCTTCAGCGCCCGCCAGGAGCGGGACTGGGCACGGAAGATGGTCGACCAGATGGTCGCGCGGGAGGCGCGCAGCACCCCCGCGAGGCGCAGCGATGCAGAGCTGATGGGGATGGCGCGCGAGGTCAGTGAAGCTCATCTCGGCGGCCGGGCCCACCCCGCCTCGGTGACGTGGTCCACACGCCAGAACACCCGCTGGGGCTCGTGCACCCCGGCCGACGGCACGATCCGGCTCTCGCACCAGCTGCAGGGCATGCCGGACTACGTGGTGCGCTCGGTGATGATGCACGAGCTGGTGCACCTGCTCGTGCCCGGCCACGGGCCCGAGTTCAAGGCCCTCATGGCCGCCTACCCGCAGGCGGAGAAGGCGCAGGGATTCCTCGACGGGGTCTCCTGGGCGAAGAACATGCCGCCGCTGGACGGCGACGACGTCGAGGAGGCCGCCGGGGAGTCCTGAGCGCGGCCGGGGCGGGCGGGGCTGCGTGCGCGGAGGCCGTCGAGCACAGGACGGCGCCGGACCTCTCGGCGCTGGAGCTCAGCGCAGGAGCTCAGCGCAGCAGCGTCGCGAAGCGCTCCGCGAGGGCATCCAGCGCGGCGGGCAGGTCCGGGACCACGCCCTCCGGCAGAAGCTTCGCCGCTGAGCCCGCCAGGGGCGAGCGCGCTGGCCAGGGGAACCACTTCACGTCCCCCGACTCCTCGCTCGCCCTGAGCGGCATCTCGGCGGCCGGGCGCGGGGCGCGCAGCAGGTACTGCACGTCCCAGTGCTCCTGGCAGCGGCCGAAGGCGGCGTCCAGCCCGTGACGGTGGAGCATCGCGGGTCCTTCGCCGATGCGCTCCAGGCCCGACAGGCCGATCTCCTCGGCGACCTCGCGCCGCGCCGCCTGCTCGAGGCTCGTCTCGCCGTCCTCGAGATGGCCGCCGGGCTGGACCCAGAAGCGGCCCTTGAGATGCCAGACGAGCGCCACGTGCTCGCCCGGCGCATCGGTCACGATCGCGCTCGCGGTGAGATGGCGCGGCCCGCCGTCGCGGTACAGGGCGCGCGGCACGCCCGTCAGCAGGTCGAGGAACTCCCGGGCGAGGTCGGGCGTCGAGGCCGCGCCCTCGAGCGCGAGGGCGAGCTCTGCCGCCGCCGGCTCGGGCGCGGCCGACGACGTCGGAGCGCTCACGGGCGGCTCGGCGGCAGGAGCCCCGTCCGCCACCGGCGAGGCGTCCGCGGTGCCGTCGTCCACCTCAGCGGGCATCGCCCGCCGGGCCGTTCCCGTCCTGGTCGGTGCCGGACCCGTCGGAGTCGCCGCTGTCCGAACCTCCGTCGTCGGTGCCCCCGTCGCCCGGGTCCTCGTCGTCCTCGCGCAGCCGGCCCTGCTCGTCCTCGCGGGGCGCGTCGTCCACGCCCTCGCCGGACAGCAGCTTCTCGAGCTCCGCGTCGAAGTCGACGGGGATGGTGACGTCGGCGAGCTCCTCCGCGCCCTCCGCCGGGGCGGCGGCATCGGTCCTCGGCGCCTGCGGCGTGCCCGAGAGCACCTCCGCCGTGGGCAGCAGGTCGGGGTGGTCCCACTTCGCCTCGCGGCCGGTCTCGCCCTCGGTGGCCAGCACGGACTCCCACCAGGACAGCGCCTCGCGCACGCGGCGCGGCCGCATCTCGATGCCGATGGTCTTCGAGAGCATCTGCTCTGCCGGGCTGCCGGCCGCGCGGCGGCGGCGCAGCACCTCGCGCAGCGCCTCGAGGTCCGGCAGCTTGCCGGTCAGCGCCTTGGTGGTGACGTGGTCGACCCACGCCTCGATCAGTGCGAGGGTGGTCGCGAGCTCCTCGAGGGCACGCTCCTGCGAGGCGCGGCGCGTGAAGACGAACATCTCCTCGGGCCGGCGCGCCTGCATCGACTGCGGGTCCGAGAGGTCCAGGTCCCGCACCATCTCGTCGAGCGCGTCGAGATCCAGGGTGATCCCGCGGGAGTAGTCCTCGATCGCGGAGAACAGGGCGCGGCCCAGCCACGGCGCGGCGGTGAACAGGGCGGTGTGCGCGATCTCGCGGGAGGCGAGGAAGATCCGCGTCGCCGCCGGGTCGAGGGAGTGCGCGGAGATGAGGTCCTCGACGTTCGCGGCGACCAGCGCCGGCTCGCCGTCGCGGCCGAGCGGCAGCCCCAGGTCCGTGGTGCCGGAGATCTCCCGGGCCAGCGCCCCGATCGCGTGGCCGAACTGGACGCCGAACATCGTCCCGCCGATGCGCTCCATCATCCCGGCCGGATCGCCGCCGCCGGGCATCTGCATCCCGGCCGCGCCCATCGCGCCGAGATCGCCCATCTGCCCCATCTGCGCGCTGATCGCCTCGCCGATGGCGCCCGCCATGTACTTCGCGACCGGCTCCACGATCGGCTTCCAGCGCGGCAGGGTGCGCGCGAGCCAGGTGCCGCGGCTGTACACCTGCAGCTCCGCGGTGGGCACGTCGATCGCGAGCACCGGGTCCAGCCAGAGCCGCGCCACCTGCGCCGCCTGGCGCAGCTCGGCGACCTGCTCGGCCGACGGGCTCGGATCGCCCGGCGTGCCGGACGGCGTCTCGACTCCCGGCAGGGTCACCTGGCCGGCGGCGGTGCGACGCGCGAGGTCCTCCGCCATCTGCCAGTTCACGGGGCTGTCGCCCTGGGCGGCGAAGAGGTGCTGCATCTGGGCGGCGGCCGCGCGCAGCTGCGCGGGGTCCTGGGGGAGGTTCGCCTGCTGCGCGAGGGCGGAGAGGTCCAGCCCGTCCAGCGCCCCCTCGGGGAGCGCGTCCCCGAAGGTCTCCTTCAGGAAGCGCTTCAGCGCCTCCTCGTCCATGTCACCGGGTCCACCCGGGATCGGGGCATCGCTCATGGCCACCTCCTGCGGTCCGTGGGGTCCCCAGGGTACCGACCGCACCCCGGCAGCGCGCTGACCGTCCCGCCCGGTGCGGCACAATGGGCCGGGTGACCGACGACCCCACGCCCCCTGCCCGCCGCCGTGGGGTGCGCGCGGCGGCCGCGCGCGCGATCGACGACGCGCAGCTCGCCCGGCCTCGGCTCGCCCTGACGATGCTCGTGCTGCTGTGCGCGATGATCCTCGGCGGCTCCCTGCTCCCCGTGCCCTACGTCATCGAGCGGCCCGGCCCCGCCATCGACGTGCTCGGCGAGTGGGAGGACGAGGAGATCCTCGTCATCGACGGCGCCGAGACCCACCCCACCGACGGCTCGCTCATGATGACCACGGTCTCCGTCGACGGCGGGCCCGGCTACCGGGTGACCCCCGTCGAGGTCGTCGCCGCCTGGTTCGACCGCTCCAAGATGGTGCTGCCGCGCGAGGCGGTCTTCCCCGACGGGCAGACCCGTGAGCAGACCACCCTGACCAACACCGCCGCGATGAGCACCTCCCAGCAGGACGCCGTCGCGGTCGCCCTGGACGAGCTCGACATCGAGTACCGCGACGTCGTGATGATCGCGGGCGTCCAGGAGGACGGCGCCGCGGCCGGCACCCTCGAGGGCGGCGACGTGATCGTCTCCGTCGGCGGGCGGACCGCCGGCGACGTGCAGGGCTATCGCGACCTCATCGCCGCCGTCCCCGAGGGCGAGGACGTGGAGATGACCGTGCGCCGCGACGGCGAGGAGAAGGACCTCCAGGTCCCCACCGAGCTCGTCGACGGCACGTCGCGGATGGGGGTGATCCTCGCCGAGGGCCACGAGTTCCCGCTCGACATCGACATCGCCGTCGGCGACGTCGGCGGCCCGAGCGCGGGGCTGATCTTCTCCCTGTCCGTCTACGACGAGCTGACCGAGGGGGCCCTCACCGGCGGGCACGCCATCGCCGGGACCGGCACCATCGCCGAGGACGGCACCGTCGGCTCCATCGGCGGGATCCGCCAGAAGATGGTCGGCGCGGAGGAGTCCGACGCCGAGTTCTTCCTGGCCCCCTCCGCGAACTGCGAGGAGGTCGTCGGCTACGAGCCCGACGGCCTCGAGGTCGTCGCCGTCGGCACCTTCGAGGAGGCCCTCGAGGCGACGACCACCATCGCCGAGACCGGCACCGTCGAAGGACTCCCCACCTGTGAGGACGTGACCCCATGAGCAAGAAGAACCGCCGACGCGCCCCGCAGCGCCCCACCGTCGTCTTCGACTTCGGCGGCGTGCTGAGCGCCGGCCACGACCCGGTCCCCGACATCCACGCGCTGCTCGGCGGGGACGCCGGGGCCGTCGGCGAGGCGCTGTGGACCGAGCGCGGCGACTACGACGCCGGCCGCACGAGCCCTGCCGAGTACTGGGGCGCGGTCGCCCGCGCCGCCGGCGTGGAGGAGCTCTCCGCTGCGGAGATCGACGAGCTGCAGGACGCCGACAACCGCTACTTCCTGCGCCTGGAGCCCGATTCCCGCGCGCTGCTGCACGACCTCGCCCGCAACGACGTGCGCATGGCGCTGCTGTCCAACGCCTCGGCCGCCTTCGGCGAGGCGGTGCGGAAGGCCGACTGGTTCGAGGCCTTCACCCTCGCGGTGATCTCCGCCGAGGAGCGCACCGTGAAGCCCGAGCGGGAGATCTACGAGGTGCTGCTGGACGTGCTGGCGCACGAGACCGGGGGAGTGCGGCTCCCCTCGGCGGTGATCTTCTTCGACGACCGCGCGGAGAACGTCGAGGCCGCCCGCGCGCTCGGCATCGACGCGCACCTCTGGCCCCGCAACGGCGATCCGCACCCCGAGGGCACCGAGCCCGGCGTGAGCATCGCCCGACGGGTGCTCGCCGAGCGCGGCGTCCCGACGGACTGAGCCGGTTCGACCTCCATCGGGCCGGCCCGAGCCGTGCCCGGGCGGGTCGCGCCGAGGGCGGGCGGGGTAGAGTCGGACATCGCGACGACTCCCGTGCGGCACCGCCCTGCGGCGCGCCGGTGAGAGACCAGCACTCCGACCGCTCTCCGACAAGGACACCACATTGGCAGAGTTCATCTACACGATGTACAAGGCCCGCAAGGCCGTGGGCGACAAGGTCATCCTCGATGACGTCTCCATGAGCTTCTACCCGGGCGCGAAGATCGGCATGGTCGGCCCCAACGGCGCCGGCAAGTCGACGATCCTGAAGATCATGGCCGGCCTGGACCAGCCCTCCAACGGCGAGGCCCGCCTCAGCCCCGGCTACAGCGTCGGCATCCTGCTGCAGGAGCCGCCGCTGGACGAGTCCAAGACCGTCCTGGAGAACGTCCAGGAGGGCATGGGCGAGCTGTTCAAGAAGGTCCAGCGCTTCAAC